>ENA-ORCZ01000336-ORCZ01000336.1-marine-metagenome-genome-assembly--contig:-NODE-336-length-24164-cov-4.093038_pt1 | contig 24164 bp, 21 predicted proteins | sample MGYA00237785_ERZ508519 | MGnify/ENA primary metagenome ERZ508519 (study PRJEB26189, sample SAMN06268790) | marine metagenome | isolation source: Bioluminescent Bay, La Paraguera, Puerto Rico | place...
TGCATGGTGCTCGGCATCGTCATTCTCTGCGTCTTTCCGGAAATCGCCACCTGGCTGCCGGACCTCGTGATGGGAGCCGGGCAATGACCGAAATTTTTCCTCTATCGAGAAGGAACGAAAGATGACTTTCCGAACAAATTACCGTCGTATCGGCCTGATTGTGCCGAGTTCAAACGTTACGATGGAAACAGAGATCCCTGCGTTGTTGAAAGCACGGGAAAGCATTCTCCCGGACCGGTTTACCTTCCATTCGTCCCGCATGCGGATGAAGTCCGTCGTGAAGGAGGAACTTGAGGCGATGGACGCCGACAGCATTCGTTGTGCGATCGAACTCTCCGATGCAGCGGTGGAAGTCCAGGCTTATGCTTGTCTTGTTGCAATCATGTCCATGGGGCTCGGCTATCACCGCAAATCCTCGGACAAGCTGCATCAGGCGACTGTGACAAACCTTTGTCCGACACCGGTTCTGAATTCGGCAGGGGCCCTGATTGATGGATTGAAGGCCATCGGCGCACGCAAGGTCTCGATCATCTGTCCCTACATGAAACCTCTGACCAGACTGGTGGTTGATTACATTGAAAACGAAGGCATCGAGGTTCAGGACTTCCTTGCGCTCGAAATCCCGGACAACCTGGACGTTTCTCGCCAAGACCCTACCGCACCGGCTGAGTTGTGGCGCAAACTGGACTTGAAAGGGGTAGATGCCATCGTTGCCTCGGCTTGCGTGCAAATGCCGTCTCTCCCGGCAATTGACATGATCGAACGCGCTTCCGGAATACCGACCGTTTCGGCCGCTGTCGCAACGACGCGCCAGATCTTGCAGAAACTTGGTCTAACCGAAGTCGCGCCGGGAGGTGGCGCGCTGCTGTCTGGAGGACTGCTGTCGCAAGTTCCGCGGGTTGCCTGACTGGATTTTCCCGAGAGTTCAACGAATTGGGAACCGGCCGCGTTCACACGATCAACAAGGTGAATTCCGTCGAGTTATCAGGCCTCCACAACAAACGGCCACGCACCTTTTAATCAGGGCGGAAAATCTCGCCCAAACTAAAGGGCATGTTCTGTTGACGGATCGGGGAGACCTTCTATCCGCCTGCGGTTTCGCAAGAGTTTTCAGTATTCCCTACTGATTTCGACGGCACGACCGAGCGGAGCTTTTTTGCCCCGGGCTCACCGGAGAAGGCCAAGTTCCCCGTCGCTTGCCGTTCCCGCGTACTTGTCCCGGGGCGGCCAGGGGCGGTCGCGCCAGTCCGGCTCGAACGTGAAGCTGGAAACGCTTCGGCCCTCGACAAGCGCGCCGTTGCCGGCTCCCAGCGCATAGTCGTAGTAGAGCTTGACGATTTCTTCCTCGCTCACCTGGTCCGTCGCCGGATGGGCCATGCAGGCATCGCGCCACTGGCGCACCCGGTCATAGGCTTCGCTGTCCGGTAGCCGAAATCCTTCGTAATAGTCCAGGAACCAGAATCGCTTGAACATTGGCGTAAAGACGGCTTCGGCAAGTCCGAAGTCGTCAAAAAGCCAGGGACCGTTCCTGTTCCAGCCAAGCAGGAAGGCGTTGATCTCCCGGTAGAGGGACAACAGCTTTTCATTGAAGTCGCTTCTGCGGCCGGGGTCCTGGTTCATGACATAGAGGTAGCCCGCCGTGGTAAAGGCGCCTTCCCCGGCAATGAGCATGGATTCGATCGCGTGTTCGGCCGGGTCGCTGCGCCGCAGCCGCGGGCCATCCAGCACTTCGTCGAGGTAGCGCAGGATCACCAGGCTCTCCTTCAGGATCACGCCGTCGGACCTCTCAAGCACCGGAAGCGCCGTCGTTCCCTGCGTTTTGGCCAGGAGCTCGGGAGAGCGGGGCCTGGTGATGTCGACAACCCGAAATTCGACCGCGTCTTTCCGTCCGCGCAGGGCCAAGAGGATCTCGAGGCGCTGGGAGAAGGGGCAGACGGGAATGTGATGGACGATGTGGCGAGCGTTCATGAGATCAGTCCAGCGGCGGTCCGGTGAAGGTCAGGTTGTGGCGCCGGGCGGACTCCTCGATGGCAGCCATGTCGGCCGGGATCCGGAATTGCCCCGCGGCCATTTCGGTGAAGAAGCCCTCGAAGCCGCCGGGCGTGAGGATGACAAGATGCCGGCACGGTTCGTCGCCCACGACCTGGAATGTGTGCTCCCTGCCGCGCCGGATGAAGACGCTTTCGCCAGGGCCGGCGAGGACTTCCTCTCCCTCGATCCAGATCCTGCAGGTTCCGGTCATGACGACGAATGTTTCGTCCTCATTGTGATGAACATGACGCGGCGGACCGCTGCCGACGGGCGACAGGCTGTCGACGATCGACATCGCGCCGCCGGTCTGCTCCGGGTCGAGGATGGTCTTGTATTTGACACCAAGCCACTCGATGGCACCATCTGCTTGCGTAAGGTCCTTCATCGTTTCGCTCCTGACGGGGGATTGAAACGAAAGCGCTTTCGTTGACGGTGATGTTAGCTGCCGATTACGGTATCAGGCAAACCGTTTGTTTTGATACAGGATATCGCGAAAATGAATTTCGCTACATTCGACCTCAACCTGCTGCGCGTTCTCGACGCCCTGTTCCAGGAGGGGTCCACGGTCAAGGCAGGCAGGCAATTGTCGATGTCCCAGTCCGCCGTTTCGGGAGCGCTGTCCCGGCTGCGCAACGGTCTCGGCGATCCGCTCTTCGTAAGACAGGGCAACCGTCTGATCGCGACGGATTACGCCAATTCTCTCAGGGAACCGGTGCGCGAAGAGCTTGAACGGCTGGAAAGCATCCTGAGGCCGCCGACCCCGTTCGCGCCGGAAACCGCAAGCGGGACGTTCAGGATTGCCGCGAGCGACTTTTTCGCCGAGCTGCTGATGCCGCCGCTCGGTGATCTCCTTCATCGCAATGCGCCGGGGCTCAAGGCCCAGCTTGTGGATCTGGTTCCACATGACTATCTGGCAAGTCTTGAACGCCGGAATGCGGATATTGCGCTGATACCGGAGATGGACCTGCCGGACTGGATCAGCCGGGCGCCCTTGTTCCATTCGCCGTTTCACGTCATTGCACGGGCTGACAATCCCGGCATTGCGGGTCTGCAGGCAGGCGGCACGATGCCCCTCGACACTTTTTGCCGGTTGCACCACGTCCTGTTCTCGCCGGAAGGCAAACTGTCCGCGATGGGGGACGCGGCGCTCGCGAAAGTGGGCAAGACGCGCCAGGTGGCGATGACGGTACCGGTCTTTTCCGGTGTCTGCCGCGCCGTGAGCGAAAGCGACCTGATCGCGCTCGTTCCGGCCCAGCTGGCCGAAAAGGTGGCGACGGGTTTCAATCTGGCCGTGTTCGAGCCGCCGATGCAGATCGATCCTGCCCTGATCATCGGTGTCTGGCACAAGCGTTCGGAGACAACGCCGCTCTCGGTCTGGATGCGAGAGCAAATATTCACTCTCCTCAGAAAACTGGAACGTTGAGGACAGGCGCCGGTTGTCGCCACGTTCACTTTGCTTGCGCCAAATCCTGCCGACCCGAACAAAAAACGCCCCCTCCGGACGGAGAGGGCGTTTCGCGTCTTGAGGGACAGCGGATCGATCAGTCGACGATCGAGCCTTCCTCGTCCTTGGCCATGCGGCGCATGCGGGCCTTCAGGATCTTGCCGAAGAGGATCGGCAGCACGAAGCCGATGACCGCCAGGGACCAGAGGGCGACGGAGAGCGGGCTGTCGATCAGCGCGAACCAGTCGCCGTTGCTGATGGTGATGGCGCGGCGCAGGTTGTTCTCCATGGCGTTGCCGAGCAGCGTGCCGAGGATGATCGGAACCAGCGGTACGTCGAGCTTCCTGAGCACCCAGCCGGCGACGCCGAAGCCGACCATGACCATCAGGTCGAAAGACGAGCCGGAAATGCCGTAGATGCCGACGAAGCTGACCATGGCGACGATGGGCATCAGGATGCGCGGCGGAATGAGGAGCACGCGGGTGAAGAGGCCGATCATCGGGATGTTCATGAGCAGGAGCATGAAGTTGGCGATGAAGAGCGCTGCGATCAGGCCCCAGACCACGTCCGGCTGCTGGGTGAAGAGCAGCGGGCCGGGGGTGATGTTGAGGGCGAGCAGCACGGCCAGCAGCACCGCCGTGGTGCCGGAGCCAGGAACCCCGAGCGCCAGCATCGGCACCAGGGCGCCGCCGGCGGCGGCGTTGTTGCCGGCCTCGGGCGCCGCGACGCCGCGCGGGTCGCCCGTGCCGAAAGTGCCTTCCTTGTCGACCAGCTTCTTCTCGAACGTATAGGAGATGAAGGAGCCGAGCGAGGCGCCGGCGCCCGGCAGCACGCCGGCGATGAAGCCGAGGAAGCTGGTGCGCAGCATGGTCGGCGTGCAGGACTTCAGCAGCGAGAAGCTCGGCATCAGGCGGCCGATGGTGATCTTGCTGGTGTCGGCATCGGCCTTGCCGTGGCGGTGCTCCAGGAACAGGAACACTTCCGACAGGGCAAAGAGGCCGACGATGGCGACGAGGAAGTCGATGCCGTCGTAAAGATGCACCTCGCCGAAGGTGAAGCGCGGCACGCCGGTCTGGGTGTCGACGCCGACGGTGGCAAGGCCGATGCCGAGCGCGGCGGCAAAGGCGGTCTTGGCCTGGTTGGTCGATGCGACGCCGCCGAGCGTGGCGAAGGCGAGGGTGAAGAGGGCGAAATATTCCGCCGGGCCGAAGAGCAGCGCGATCTTGACGAGCTGCGGTGCCAGCAGGATCAGGCCCCAGGTCGCCAGGAACGAGCCGACGAAGGAGGCAACGCCCGACAGCGACAGCGCTTCGCCCGCGCGGCCCTTCTGGGCCATCGGGTAGCCGTCGAGACAGGTCATCATCGCCGGTTCGTCACCGGGAATATTGAGCAGGATCGACGAGATGCGGCCGCCATACATGGCGCCGTAATAGACCGAGGTGAGCAGGATCAGCGCCGGGGTCGCGCCAAGGCCGAGGGTGAAGGCCAGCGGGATCAGGATGGCGACGCCGTTGGAAGGGCCAAGGCCGGGCAGGGCGCCCATGATGGTGCCGAGAAAGCAGCCGAGCAGCGCCAGCAGCAGGTTCTGCCAGGTCAGCGCGATCACGAAGCCGTCGGCCAGAGAAGACAGGGTTTCCATGGGAACGCTCCGTTAAAAGCCGAGGGGACCCTTGGCCAGCGACAGGCCAAGAACGAGATGGAAGACGGCATAGATGCCGAGCGAGGTCGCGCAGCCCGAGACGACCGAGGAGATCGGGCCGGACCCGAGGCGCCAGGTGAGATAGGTGGCGGCGAAGGCCGTCGCGATGACGAAGCCGAGCACCGGCAATAGGTTCGCGTAAAGCAGCATCACCACGATGGCGGCACCGACTTCCATGAAGCGCAGGAAGGACGGCCAATGCGGCGAGGGATCCGGCTTGAGGATGATGACGATGGATGCCAGCGCGAGCACCGATGCGATGATCAGCGGGAATGCCTTCGGCCCGACGGCGTCGGACAGGAAACTTTCTTCGATTATGAGAGCGGCCCAGGCGTATCCGATTGCAAGGAGAAGCCCGACCACCCCGAATACGCGGTCGCTCATGATTACCTTCCTGCAGGCGGCTCTTCCCCAACCGGCGGCCGCTCTTCATGTGTGCTTGTTCTATACGGCACATCCACTGTGCCACCGGCGCGCGCGACATTCCAGCTAAGGCGGTCCCGGGGGACAGGTGCCGAAGCCTGGATGCGGGCGTTCCTTAAAAAAAGGGGGCACCGGTGGTGCCCCCCAGGCAGGGAGATGGCGGTCTTATTTGATGATGCCGATCTCTTTGGAAATGTCCTGGATCTTCTGGACGGAAGCCGCCACGAATTCCTGGAATTCCGCGCCCTGCAGATCGAGCGGCGCCAGGCCGTTGGCGGCCATGATGCCCTTCCACTCGTCGCTTGCATAAAGGGTGGCGATCTTTTCCACCCAGGCATTGTACGCGTCGTCGGACATGCCGCCCGGGGCATAGAAGCCGCGCCAGTTTGCACCGATGGCGTCGACGCCCTGTTCCTTCGCGGTCGGGAAGTCGGCGAATTCACCCTCGAGCCGCTCCGGTGCCAGCACCGCGATCACCTTGATGTCGCCGCTGTCGACGAAGCCCTTGGCTTCGGAAAGGTCGCCGGTGAAGGCCTGGACGCTGTCGGCCAGGAGCTGGGTCACGGCCTCGCCGCCGCCGTCAAAGGCGATGTATTTCACGGCGCGCACGTTTTCGATGCCATAGGCATTGGCCGCGATCAGGACCTTCAGGTGGTCCCAGCCGCCGACTGCGGAGCCGCCGGCAACGGCGACCGAGCCCGGGTCGTTCTTTATCTTTTCCAGAAGCTCGGGCAGCGTGTTGATGGGGCTGTTGGCGGCAACGGCGATCACGCCGTAGTCGGCGCCGACCGAGGCAACCCAGCGGACCTGGTCCATGGTGTTGCCCGGAAAGGCGCCCTGCGCCAGGCGGGTCGAGGTGGCGGAAGACGCCGCGACGATCAGGTCGTTGCTGTCATTGCGCTTGTTGACCACTTCGGCGAAGGCGACACCACCGCCACCGCCGGCCAGGTTCACCACCTGCATGGTCTTGTCGATGAGATTGAGGTCCTGCAGCGTCTTGCCGACCTGACGGCAGGTGAAGTCCCAGCCGCCGCCCGGGTTGGCCGGTGCGATGCATTCCGGGTTTTCCGGAGTGAAGTCGGCTGCGAGCGCGCCGAGGGTGGATGCGCCAAGGAATGCGGCCGCCAGGAAAAGGCGGGTCGTCTTGAATGCCATGATCGTATTTCCTCCACATGAGCCGGGCTATTGGTGTGCCCTTCAGATCCGTCGTGCCACCTTGAAGGCGGGTCCTCCCGACGGACATGGGGCAAGCCTAGCGCCAAACCCTGTCATCAACCTGTCAACCCGCGTCAGGTTGCTTGCATGCGGAAAAAAGCCAAGCAATGGTGGGTGGGGGAGGAGAGAATCTTTGCGTCTGTTGCTGGTTGAAGACACGTTTGACATGGCCGAGGCGATCATGATCCGCCTCAGCCGCTCCGGCATTGCCTGCGATCTCGCCAAGACGCTGGACGAGGCGCGCGCCTGTGTTGAGGTGCAGGGCTACGACGTGATCGTGCTCGACATCAACCTGCCGGACGGGCTCGGCACGGAGCTCCTCAAGGAAATGCGGGCGCGCGGCGACCGCACGCCGGTCTTGATGCTGACGGCCGAATTTTCCGTCGACGACCGGGTGTCCTCGCTCAATTCCGGTGCCGACGATTACCTGGTGAAACCCTTCGACCACCGCGAGCTGGAGGCGCGCCTGCGGGCGCTCTACCGGCGCGAACAGGGCGACAAGGCGGAGGAACTGGCGCTCGGCAACCTCACCTTCAATGCCTCGGCGCGCGTCGTGCGCCAGGACGACAGCCCGATCACGCTGACGCGGCGCGAATTCTCGCTGCTGGAGATCCTCATCCGCAACCGCGGCAGGACGGTCAGCAAGGAACGGCTGTTCGAGGGCGTCTTCAGTTTCCAGGACACCGATGTCAGCATGAACGCGCTGGAGCTCTATGTCGCCCGACTGCGCAAGAAGCTCGCCGGCTCCAGCGTCAGGATCGAGACGCAGAGGGGGCTTGGCTACAAGCTGGACGTCGATGGCTGACTTCTACAGCAGGCTGGCGGCGACCTCGCTGACGGCGCGTGTCGCGCTCGGCGTGGCGTTCCTGCTGGTCTTCGGCGGCGTCATCGTCTCCATCGCCGCCTTCGCCTATGGCCGCGAGGCCGCCCGCAGTGCCTATGACCGGCTGCTTCTGGGCGCGGCGACCGGGATCGCCTCGGCAATCACCGTCCAGGACGGCAAGCCGGTGATCGAACTGCCGATGTCCGCCTTCGAGCTGCTGGCGCTCGCGCCCGAAGACCGCATCGGCTACCGCATCATGGGACCGGAAGGGGAGACGCTGACGGGCTATGACGAGATCGTGCTGCCCAGCAACCGGCGGGACCTGCGCGACGGGTTCTTCGACGGCACGTTTTTCGGCGAGCCGGCACGCTTTGCCGTCGTCTCGCGGCGGTTCGCCGAGCGCACCCTCAACGGCACCGTCAACGTGGTTGTCGGCCAGACCCTGATCGCCCGCAACGACATGGCCTACGACATCACCCGCAAGGCGCTCTATGTGCTGGCCGCCTCGGGTCTTGCCATGCTGCTCCTGGCTGCGGTCGTCGTCAGGTCGGTGCTGAAGCCGCTGGAAACCATCGCCGGCGGCCTCGCGGCGCGCGACCCGCACGACCTGACCCCGGTCGACACGGCGGTGCCGCGCGAGACCGCCGTCATGATCAATGCCCTCAACGGCTTCATGGCGCGGCTCGACCGGCAGATGAATTCGATGCGCCATCTGATCTCCGATACGGCACACCAGCTCAGGACACCGGTGGCGGCGCTCCGGGCCCAGGCGGATCTCTTCAGCGACGAGCAGGATCTTTCGCGCAAGGAAAAGATCGTCGAGCGGATCCAGACGCGCACGGCAAGTCTCGGTCGCCTGCTCGACCAGATGCTCAGCCAGGCGCTGGTGATCCATCGCGGCGACAGTGTCCGGCGCGAGAAGGTGGACCTGCGCGACATTGCCCTCGATGTCTTCGAGGCGGGCGATCACGCAGTGCTCAATCCCGAATTCGACGTGCTGCTGGAGATCGGCGAGACGCCGGTCCTCGTCCTTGCCGACGAACCGTCGCTGAAGGAGGCGCTGAAGAACCTGCTCGGCAATGCCGTCAGATACGGGCAATCGCCGGTGCGGATCGGCGCCTCGCTCACCGGCGGCCGGGCGGGCATCTGGGTGGAGGACAGCGGCAAGGGGCCGGGCGACGAGGTTCTGGCCGATCTCGGTGCACGCTTCAACAAGGGCACGCTCTCGCGTCAGGCCAGCTCCGGCCTCGGCCTTGCGATCGCCCATTCCGTCGCGCTTGCCTTCGGCGGAGAGCTGGTCCTGGAGCGGACGGCAAGCGGCCGCTTCCGGGCAGCGCTGCTGTTCGCAGCGGCAGAGGAGGCAGCAGCATGACGGCGGTCCGGCGTCTTCTTTACCTTGCACTTGCGGTGCTGCCGGCGCTGTTCCTGCCCGGGGCTACGCGCGCGCAGGAAATGGTGGAGACTTACGGGCAGGAGGGAGCCGCGGAAAGCCTGCTCGTGCGCTCGACCACGGACATTGCCGTCTTCGGTCCCGTGGTCGAGGCCTTCCTGAAAACACGGCCGGGACTCGGGGTCCGCTACGAGCAATGGGGGTCGAACGAACTCTACCGGCTGACCCGGGCCGACTGCCGCAACGGGACTGAGGGCGCGGACATCGTCATCAGTTCCGCAGTCCACCAGATGGTGAAACTGGTGAACGAAGCCTGCGCCTTTTCCCATGTTTCGCGGCTGACGGAGCGGCTTCCGGACGCGCTCAGGTGGCGGGACGAGCTCTGGGGCATCACCCGCGAACCGGCGGTGATCGTTTATAACCGCGAACTCGTGCCGCCCGGCGACATCCCACAGACCCGGTTCGACCTGCTCGATCTCTTGAGGCCGTCCGGCACGCCCTATGCGGGACGTGTCGCGACCTACGACATCGAGGAGTCCGGCCTCGGCTATCTCTTCGCCTTTGCCGATGCGCAGGAGGCGTCCACCTTCGGCGCCCTGCAGGAATCCTTCGGCCGCACACGGGCCGTCTCGACCTGCTGCTCCGCCGACATCATCGAGGGAGTGGCCGAGGGACAGTATCTCATCGCCTATAATGTCCTCGGCTCCTATGCCCAGGGCTACGAGCTCAAGGACGAGCGGATCGGCATCGTGCTTCCCTCCGACTACACGCTGGTGCTGTCGCGGGCGCTGATGATCCCGAAACAGGCGGCGAACAAAGAGGCGGCCGAGCAGTTCCTCGACTTCCTGCTCTCCTCCGAAGGCACCCTGGCGCTGCGCAACGCGCTGCTGATCAGCCCGCTCCTGGAAACCGAAGAGGGCAACGAGGGCGAGGCGCTGAGCTCCACCGCCCTGCGCCCCATTGGCCTGTCGCCCGCCCTGCTGGTCGCCCTCGATGCACTGACTCGCGAAACCTTCCTGCGGCGCTGGCGTGCGACTTTCCCGGGCCCGTGACTGCAGCAGTCGAGACGATGCGTGTCAGTCGACGCCGAGGAAGGGATAGGGGCCGTCATAGGTGCCGACCGGGATCAGGTGGCTGAGAAAGCCGCCGTCACGCCATTCGTGGAGCATCGCAGCGCCCGGTTCCACGGTCAGGCTGTTTGGTGCGCCGGATCGCTGGTCAAGGGTCACGGCATGCGAGGTGCCGGGACAGATCTGGCAGAAACGCCCGGCAAAAAGCCCTGCAATGGCACGGTGCACATGTCCGAAGATCAGGCGGATGTCGCTGGAACAGGCGGAGAGTGCCTCTGCAAGCTGGGTGGCGTCCCGCAGGTTCTGCAAGTCCATCGCCCGGATGCCGGTGGCAAAGGGCGGGTGATGCAGGCCGACAAGAGCCGGCTTGCCGCCAAGGCCGCCCAGACGGTCCATCAAATAGCCGACGGTTTCCGGCGCAAGTGTGCCGTGGGCACGGCCTTCGGTCAGACTGTCGAGCCCGATCACGGCGAAGTTCGCGAATTCGGCGGTCCAGTTCACGAAACCGCCCCGTGGCATTCCCTCAACGTTTTCCAGTTCCGCCAGCATGGGGGCGCGCCGGTCGTGATTGCCGGGAACGGCCCGATAGGGAACCTGAAGATCCGCCATGATTTCGCGAAAGCGGCGGTATTCGTCCGCCGTGCCGTGTTCTGTCAGGTCGCCCGTCACGAAGACCATGTCCACGGGGCCGATCTGCTCGAGCAGGCGGTTGATGGTCGCGACGGTGTTGCGAAGTGCTTCGGCGGTGTCGACCTTGCCATAGGCGCGTTCGCCTTCGGGTACGATATGCGGATCGGAAATCTGAATAATCTTGGTCATGCTGGTCGTGGTAGCTCATCGGACAGGAGAAGGAGGTCGGAGGGCGAGATTGCGAGACGGACCGTGTCGCCGGCTCTCGGCGCGGTGCGGCCGGCATGATGTGCTTGCAGCAGGCTGTCGCCGGCAAGCACGCCACCGATCGAAAGACGGTAGTGGCCACCGGAAAAGGTTGCGCTCTTCACCACGCCTTCGAGCTGTCCTTCCGGGTCGAGGCGGACGCATTCCGCGCGGACATAGGCGGTCTTTCCCACCGCCGGCTCGGGCAGGGACAGCGCACCGCCCGGCAAGACCAGCGAAGTCCCCTCCCGCCGGCCGTCAAGTGCCATGGCGTTTCCGATGAACCTTGCGACAAAGGGTGAAGCAGGTGCGTGATAGAGGTCTTCGGGCGTGCCGACCTGTCGGAGCTTTCCCTCGCTCATCACCGCGATGCGGTCGGCAATGGCTAGGGCTTCCCCCTGATCGTGGGTGACGAACACCGCGGTGATGCCGAACTGGCGCAGCATGGCGGCAAGCTCATCGCGCAGGCTGTCGCGCAGGGCGGCGTCGAGGGCGGACAAGGGTTCGTCGAGCAACAGGATCCGGGGACGCGGCGCGACGGCCCGGGCTAGCGCGACACGCTGCTGCTGGCCACCGGACAAGGCCCGGACGGAGCGTTCGGCAAAGGCGTTCAGTCGGCAGAGCTTCAGCACCTCGTCGACACGCCGGTCCCGTTCCGCCTTTTCGACGCCGCGGACCTTGAGGCCGTAGCCAACATTCGCGCGCACGCTCATGTTCGGAAAAAGCGCATAGGACTGGAAGACCATTCCGACATTGCGCCGCTCGACGGCAAGGTTGGTCACATCCGCATCGCCGAAACGGACCTCGCTGCCGGCATCAGGCCGTTCCAGTCCGGCAATGATGCGCAGCAACGTCGTCTTGCCGCAGCCGGAAGGCCCGAGCAGGGAGAGAATCTCGCCCGGCCCGACAGCGAGATCCGTCGGCAGTAGCGCCTTTGTGCCGTCGGCAAACGTCTTGGCGGTGTTTCTTATCGTCAATGTCATCGAGCTATCCTTTGCGCCCTTGCCGTCGCCCATTGCATCGCCATCAGAAGCGGCACGATCATCACGAAGAAGACGAGGGTATAGGCGGACGCGACTTCCAGCCGCATGGAGGCGTAGCTGTCGGCAAGGCCGACGGGGAGTGTCTTGAGATAGGGAGTGTGCAGCATCCAGGTGAGGTTGAACTCGCCGATGGATAGCGTGACCACGGTGAGCGACCCGGCCAATATGCCCGGCAGGGCGCTGGGCACGATGATCGTTCTGAATCGGGTCGGTGCGGAGGCTCCAAGGGTGGCAGCGCTTTCTTCAAGGGAGCGGAAATCCATTGCCATCAGCACGGCCAGCACCGAACGCACCATGAAGGGCAGCGTGTAAAGCACGTGACCGGCAAGAATGAAGGTCCAGGATGTGCGAAAGCCTGACATCGTACCGTAGAGCTGGAGCAGGGCCAGCGCCAGCGCGAGTCCCGGCACGGCGAGAGGAAGCGAGATAAATTCTTCGAGCATCCGGGACAGGCGGCCGGGATTGCGGGCGAGCGCGTAGGCAGCCGGGACGCCGATGACGAGCGTTACGGCGAGGCAGGTGACGGCAAGCCAGAGGGAAAGAAATATGCTGTCGGAGTAGAGGTCCCACACCCGGCCGATCCATTTCAGCGTCAGGCCCGAGGAAAGGCCCTGGAAATAGTTCACGGTCAGCCCCGCCAGGATCGACTGGATCGCGGGAACGATGAGAAAGGCGGCAGTCAGGAGCGTGACCGCAAGCTGTAGCCACCACGTTGGAGCTCTCCGCATTCTAGCCTCCTGCCGCAACGGTGGTGCCCGTGAAGCTGCGTGCGGCGAGAAGCAGCAGCCACGTGACCAGCCCGAGAAGGACGGACAGCGCCGAGGCCATGGCGATGTTCGCCGAAAGCGTGAATTCCGTGTAGATCACCATCGGCAGCACGTCGATATTGGTGGCCAGGGTGAAGGCGGTTCCAAATGCGCCCATGGCGGTTGCGAAAGCGATCGCACCGGCTGCGACGAGCGACGGGGCGAGCCCCGGCAGAATGACGTCGAGGACAATTCGCAGCGGGGATGCGCCGAGGGTACGGGCAGCTTCTTCGAGGGAAGGGTTCAGCTTTTCGACAGCCGCCATCACCGTGAGCAGGACGCGCGGTATGGAGAAATAGAGGTAGCCCAGGAACAGGCCGGTCAGCGAATAGGCGAAAACGACATGACCGGGCAGAAGCTGGTTGAACAGGCCCTGACGCCCGCCGAGCAGGATGATCATGAAGCCGACGACCACGCCGGGAAAGGCAAGCGGCAAGGTCAGGATCGACAGCAGCAGGCCACGGCCGGGAAAACGGTTGCGGGCGAGGAAGACGCCTGCGATGGTCGAGATTGCCAATGCGGCCAGGCTGACCGCGAGTGACACCAGTACCGTGTTCAGGAGAGTCTCCAGGTAGCGCGGCGTCTGGAGGATCTGCAGGTAGATATGCCAGCCGGTCTCGGATTCCGACGACGCCTGCACAAGGCGCACCAGCGGCAGAGCCAGGAACGCGAGCGTGAAGGCGGCCAGAGGCAGGAGGCAACAGGCGACGAATGTTCTGCTGGACATGAGTTTGGGCCGGTAGTTCTTGCAAGCCGGACCGGTGCACCAGCAGGCACACCGGTCCGGGATCCGCTGAAGGGTTACTTGACTTCGTTCAGGTAACGCTCGCCGAAACCGGCCTGGGCGCGTTCCATGTGGGCGTAGTCGACCGAGGCTGCGCGCTCATAGTCGCTCGCCGGCAGGAATTTCGCGGCGACTTCCTCCGGAAGTTCGACCGGACGGGACGGCTGCAGGTAGGCGTTGGTCCAGATGGCCTGGCCTGCATCGGAAAGAATGAAATCGAGGACCTTCTTGCCGGCGTCAGCATGTGGTGCGTTGGCGACGAGGCTCATGACATAGGGCACCCGGACCGAGCCTTCGCAAGGCAGAACGAACTCGAAATTGCCGTCTTCCTCGTACTTGCCGCGATAGGCGTTGAAGTCATAATCGAACAGGATCGGGATCTCGCCGGACACGACGCGCGCAAACGAGGTCTGCTTGGGGACGATCGGGTCGTTTTCGGCAAGTTCCTTGAAATAGTCGATTGCGGGGTCGAAATTTTCCAGATCGCCGCCGAAAGCCAGATTCACGGCGACCGCGCCTGCGTAACCGACGAACGCGGAAGACGGATCGAGATAGCCGACCATGCCGCGGTATTCCGGCTTTTTCAGATCGGCGAAGCATTGCGGTACCGGTGCGCCGCCAAGCGCATCGACATTCACGAACAGCCCGAGCGTGCCGTAGTGAACGGCGAACCACTTGCCTTCCGGATCCTTCAAGCCGTCGGGAATGTCTTCGAAACCTTCAGGCTTGTAGGCTTCCACAAGACCTTCGTTGCCCGCCTTGATGCCGGTGGTTACGCCGTAATAGGCAACGTCTGCCACCGGGGCGTCCCTTTCGGCCAGGAGCTGGCTCAGGGTCTGGCCGGAGTTCTTGTTGTCATGCGGCAACTTGATGCCGAGGTTTTCGTTGATGGCTTCCAGCATGGAGGCCCAGTCGGCCCATTGCGGGGGGCAGTTGTAGCAGACGGCATCCTCGGCCTTGGCCGGAACGACGGCGGCCATTGTCATGGCCATTGCGAAAAGTGTACGTTTCATGTCAGTGACTCCTCACGCGAACTCAAGCGCTTATAGGGGTTGCTCGGAGGATGGCAGGGAAGTGGCAGCTTCTCTGCCATCGGTCCTTCCGGGGTCAGGCGGTCCGAGACTGCCGCCTGGCCGGAAACGAAATGTGGTGCCGGGATCGGGCTGTCCGGGAGGCAGCCGGTCCTGCAGACGGGCAAGGACCGTTGCCACAGCGCCCCTGCCCATGATCCTGGGATTCGTCTCTATGGTCGCCAGATGGGGATCGACCAGAAGCCCGGTCGAAATGCCGTCGAAACCGATCAGGGAGAGATTTTCAGGAATATGTCTGCCGAGGTCCCGCGCCGCCTTCATGGCCGCGAGCGCCAGAAAGTCGTTGGAGGCGAAGATCCCTGTCAGCGTGTCGTGTTCCGCGAGCAGCGCGCCAAGCAATTCCAGCAGCTTGCCCTCCTGCTCCTCGATCTCCAGAAGCAGCGGGGCGGCCATGCCCAGATCCAGGCAGGCTTCCACAAAACCCTCGTAGCGCTCGCGGGACCGGTCGGACCGGTTGAAGCGCAGGGCCAGAAAGCCCGTCTGGGCATGTCCGTGCGCGTGAAAGGCTCGGGCCGCCTCGCGCGCTGCAAAGCGGTTGTCGACCGACCAGGCAGGCAGGCCGCGCACTGGCCGGTTATAGACAAGCGAACACGGCAAACGCCTGTCGCATATCAGCTCCAAGGCTTCGCTCGTTTCGGCATTGCTGACCGTCAGGATGATGCCGTCGACCTGCTTGGCGATCAGCGTGCGCACTGCCTGCAGCTCAAGGTCTTCGTCATATTCGGAGCAGGCGAGAATAAGCTGGTAGCCTTCGCGATGGCCTTCGTGCTGGGCGGCCTGGACGACTTCGGCGAAGACGGGATTGGCGAGGGACGGCACGATGCAGCCGATCGTGCGGGTCGAACTCGACTGAAGCGAACGGCCCAATGCGCTGAATTCGAAACCAAGGGTCTCGGCGGCCGCCAGGACTTTCCGGCGCGTTTCCATACTCGCCGAGCCTGTGCCGTTGAGAACGCGGCTCACCGTCGCGATACCGCAACCGGCCTTCTCGGCAACGTCCTTTATGGTCGGCGGGCGCATTCTCAACACCAGGCTCTTTCAGCATTGGAAACGTTTCCAACATTGAATACAGGCCGCCCATGTCACTTTGATGAAAGCCTTCCCAAAAAGACTGCGGTTTGGAATTTTGTCAGGGAACGTTGACTTGCCGGCAACCGGCATCGACCCGCCGCCCGGCACCGCGGGCGGCGGGTTGTCCGGTCAGAACTTCTTGGCGAAGCTCAGCTTGAAGCTGCGGCCGGCGCCTTCATCCTCGCTGAGATGGTTGCGGTAGGACTTGTCGAAGACGTTGTCGATGTTGAAGCGGACCTCGCTGTCGGCAAGATGCCCCTCGGTGGGCTTCCAGGCCGCATAGAGGTTGTGCAGGACGTAGCCGGGCGTTTCCTCCTCGTCGTTGCCGACCCGGTCCTGCGCCGCGTAGAAATCGCCTTTCCAGCCGAAGTCCAGGTTCCACGGCCGGTAGACATAGCCGATCTTGAGGAAGGCGCTGTCGGCCGGAACCGCGTTCAGATAACCGCCCGTGGTCGCGTTCTCGCCGCGGATCATGGAAGCGCCGAGCGTGCCGTAAACGCTGTCGGTATAATATGAGGCTTCCAGTTCCAGGCCATGGTAGACGGCATTGGGGATGATGTCGGTCTGCACCGTGGTGCCGTCCCAGTAACTCGCATAGTAGTTGGTTATGCTGTTGCGGAAGGCGGTCCCCTTCAGCCGGAACATGTCGCTGTCCAGGACGATGTCGTCAAAGGAAAGCGTGATACCGCCTTCGACGTTGTTCGAAAGCTCCTTCTTGATGTCGTTGACGACGTAGTTGGTGAAAACCTCGTCAAGCGAGGGAAGCCGTTCCGTGTGGGCGTAGGAGCCGAAGACGCCGAACCAGTCGGTCACCTTGACCATCGCGGCAAGCTTCGGTGAATAGCCGACGGCGCTCTCCTCCTCGTTGAGGTCGATCGTGTTGCCGCTGCCGTTCACATAGCTGCCGACGGACACGTTGCTGTAGTCGATGCGCATGCCGGGAATGAGGGTGACACGGTCGTTCCACACGAACTCGCCCTGGGCATAGCCGCCGACGGTGACCGTCTCGCCTTCGGGATGTGTGTTGGAGCCGGATTGAACGCGGTTGGCAAAATAGCGTGGATTGAGGCGCTCCTGATACTGCGCGTCGAGCCCGGTGGTGACATAGGCCATCAAGCTGTCGCCCAGTTGCAGCGTTGCCGTGTTTTCGGCATTTCCCTGCCAGGTCTCGTAGGAGTATTCGGAGCTGTAGCCGAAGGGATAATAGCAGGTCGGCGGGGCAGGGGGCGGTGCGAACTGGGCGCAGATCTGGTCCTGGTTCTGCTGCTCGACCCGCGTGTCGGACCAGCTGACCTGGGCCTTCACGTCCAGTAGGTCGTTGCCGGAAAAGCCGTTCTCGTAGCCGATGATCGCGGTCTGGTCCGTCACCGTCCGGTCGACGTCTCCAAAATTGTTTTCCCAGGCGATCTGGTCGTAGTTCTGGTTGTCCTCGTCGCTCGACCAGGCCTGGTAGCTGGCAAAGACGGACTGGTCCTCGTTTTCCCCGAACGTGTAGCGGGCCTTGATCAGGCCGTTGATGGAGTTGAAATCCGTGTCCGGGATCTCGTTTCCCTGGCCATCCGTGATGTCCTGGGATTGCCGGTAGTTGAGCGCGCCGAGCAATTCGAGATTCCTGACGGGTTCGGCCGCGACGATTGCGCTGCCCAGCCAGCCGTTGCCGTTCGAGTCCCAGGAGGTCTTCAACCGTCCGCCGAGCAGGTCGCCCGGATCGAGGAAGTCGCTTGCATCCTTGGTGGTGAAGGTGACGACGCCGCCCATTGCGCCGGCGCCGTAAAGCGTCGACGATGCCGGACCGCGCAGCACCTCGATCTGCTTGTAGAGCTCGGGATCGGAGAAGAACGAGCCCATCCTGTATTGCTCGAAGAACTTGTTGACGCCGTCGACCTGGATGATGATCCGCGTTTCGTCACCCGAAAGCGCTTCGCCGATGCCGCGGATGTTGATGCTTTCGCCGAGCACCGAGTTGCTGCCGATCGGCGTGACACCCGGAATTTCCTGGAAGACATCCCCGATCGTGCGCGGTTGCAGATCGTCGATCGCCTCCTGGCTCAGAACCGTCACCGCCTGCGGCGTGTCGATCGCGACTTTCGGCACACCCGCACTGACAACGATCTGTTCCAGAAGTGTTCCGGCCGTGTCCTGTTCCACCGCAGGGGCGGCGGGCTCCGCCGCCTGTCCGGCCTCCTGCGCCGCCGCGCCGTGCATATTAGCCATCACCCAAAGGGCAACCCCACCCATCAGGCGGGTGTTTTTCAGCTTCTTCAGCCCCATCAAATTTCTCCAAGAGTGCGCGTTGGTCGCGTCCTTTGCGCTGCCTCTCAAACAGCGTTTTTAAACATGAGTCGGTGACTCAGGTATTGATCGTCTAATAAAACATGAGTATAGAAGTCAACTATTAGATCGCAGGCATGGACTGTTTTCGCTTCTTTGGAATTTTTCAAAAAGCTCCTGAAAACTCAGAGAGTTACTCATGGAGTTCGGAGAGTGCGGGACGGCGGCAAGCGGCTGGAAGACTTGAGCCATAGAGGGCAAGACCCATGAAGACCGACCAGATTCCTTCTGAAACCCGGCCAGGCGCGGCCGACATACGGGCAGCGCGTGCGCTCAATCCGAAGATGCGGGAACGGGACCTGGCGGGCATTCTCGGTATTACCGAAGCCGAGCTGGTCGCCAGTTTCGTCGGCCAGGGAGTCCGTCGCATCGCGCCGCGCTTCGATGATCTCTTTCCCGGCCTGCAGCAGGTCGGTACGGTCATGGCGCTGACGCGCAACGAAAGCGCGGTGCATGAGAAGATCGGCCCGTTCGAGAAATTCGTGAACGGCAAGCGGGCTGCCCTGATGCTGGGAGAACAGATCGACACGCGCATGTTTCCGGCAAACTGGGTGCATGGATATGCGGTCGAAAAGGTCGACGGCAACGACATCCGCCGGTCGCTGCAGTTCTTCGATGCCCATGGTGATGCGGTCCAAAAGATCCACGCCCGCCCGGAGACGGATCTCGCCGCCTGGGACAGGCTGGTGGAGACATTGCTGCTTGAGGACCAGACCCCGGACAGGTTGCCGGAGGTCAGCGAAGCAGCACAATTCTCCCGCAAGCTGCCCTCGGCCGGTGTTGAGGACGTGTTGCGCGAGAGATGGCGGTCGATGACCGATCCGCACCAGTTTCACGGGCTGCTGAAGGATCTCGATCTCGACCGGGTCAGTGCTTTCGAGCTTGCCGGCGAAAGCTGGGCCTGGCCGCTTGACCGGGGTTCCGTTCCGGCACTGCTGCGCCTGGCGGCTTCGGAACGCATTCCGCTGATGTGCTTCGTCGGCAACCGCGGCTGCATCCAGATCCATTCCGGCGCCATCGATACCGTGATGGACAAGGGCCCGTGGATCAACGTCATGGACCCGACATTCCACCTGCATCTGCGCACCGACCACATCTTCGAGGTCTGGGCGGTGCGCAAGCCCGCCGATATCGGCCATGTCACGTCTATTGAAGCCTATGACAGCGACGGACAGCAGATCATCCAGTTCTTCGGTGTGCGCGGCGAAGGCAACAGAGAGCGAGCCGACTGGCGGGGACTGGCGGAGAACCTGCCGCGTCTCGACCGGGCGGTTAAACTGGGGGCGGCCGAATGACGGTTCGCAAGCGCAACCACATCTGCAGCCTGACCGCGGCGCTCGCGCTGACGGCCGCAGCCATGCTCGCCCCCTCCCGGCCGATCCTTGCGGAGCCCGCCAGGGGACAGGATGCCAGCCGCGTCGTCGCGATCGGCGGATCGGTGACGGAGATCGTCTTTGCACTGGGAGAACAGGACCGCCTGATTGCCCGGGACACCACCAGCACCTATCCGGCGCAGGCCGCTGCGCTGCCGGATGTCGGCTATATCCGGGCGCTCTCTCCAGAGGGGGTGCTTTCGGTCGATCCGGATCTCATCCTGATGCTGGATGGCAGCGGACCCCAGGAAACCGTGGACGTCCTGAAGAAATCCGGCATTGCCATTGCCGGCGTGCCGGAGGATTTCTCATCGGCCGGCATCGTCCACAAGGTCCGTACGGTCGGTGAGGCCCTGGGCGTCAGCGACAAGGCGGAACCGCTTGCCTTGAAGCTGGAAGCCGATCTTGCGGCCGCGCGGAGCGAGGCCGAAGGGCAGGCGGCGGGGACCCGTGTCCTCTTCATCCTCTCCACCAAGGGAGGCCGCATCCTGGCCTCGGGCAGCGGCACGGCGGCGGACGGTATCCTGAAACTGGCAGGTGCGACAAATGCCGTTGCCGATTTCACCGGCTACAAGCAGCTCAGCGACGAGGCGATCCTCAGCGCCGCACCGGACGTCGTGCTGATGATGGACCGGGGCGGCGATCATGGGGCCGGCGCCGAAGAACTGTTCAGCCATCCCGCCCTTGCCCAGACCCCGGCCGGCAAGAACAAGCGGCTCATCAAGATGGGCGGCCAGTATCTGCTCGGCTTCGGGCCGCGCACGGCAGAAGCCATCCGCGACCTTGCCCAGCAGCTCGCCGCCATCAGGAGCTGATCGGGCCGATGAGTGACTTGACGATACCTGAGCGCGCCTTCCTGTCCCTGAAGTGGCTTGGACTTCAGGAAGCGAGGCAGGGAAACAGGGAGCCTCTCGCCCGCGCAGTGATCGGCGTCCTGGTCGTCGCGACGCTGGCAATCATGCTGGCAAGCCTTGCGACGGGGCCGATCGCTGTGCCGGTGCTGGAGCTTCTGCCGCACGTGCCGGCCTATTTCCTGTCGGCGCTCGAAGGGGCACCTGAGGGTGTCACCCTGCGCGACTGGATCGTCGTCATGGAGATCAGACTGCCGCGTGTGGTGCTCGGCGCACTCGTCGGGGCGGCGCTTGCGGTTTCGGGTGCGGTGATGCAGGGCCTCTTTCGAAACCCGCTGGCGGATCCGGGTATCATCGGGGTGTCGGCGGGGGCCGGTTTCGGCGCAGCGCTGTTCATTGTTCTCGGCAATGCCGCCCTTGCCCCGCTGATGGCACTGTTCGGCATCTATGCCGTGCCGCTCGCCGCCTTTGCGGGCGGGCTGATCACGACGCTCTTGCTTTACAGGATCGGGACGCGCAGCGGCATCACCTCCGTTGCCACGCTGCTTCTCGCCGGCATTGCGCTCGGTGCGCTGACCGGCGCCATGACCGGCCTCCTGGTCTATGTCGCCGATGACCAGCAGCTCAGGGACCTGCAGTTCTGGGGGCTCGGATCGCTCGCCGGCTCGAACTGGGACAAGGTCCTGTCCGCGGCGCCGATCATTCTTGCCATGCTCCTCGGCGTGCCTTTCCTGTCGCGCGGGCTCAATGCGCTGACCCTCGGAGAAGCCGCGGCCGCCCATGTCGGCATCCGGGTGCAGAGATTGAAGAATATCAGCATCCTTCTTGTTGCCGCGGCGACAGGTGCTTCCGTCGCCGTCAGCGGCGGTATCGGTTTCGTCGGTATCGTCGTGCCGCATCTCCTGCGCCTCACGATGGGGCCGGACCACCGTTATCTTCTGCCGGCTTCCGCGCTCCTCGGCGCCTGTCTGCTGATTGCGGCGGATACGCTTGCACGTACCATCGTCGCTCCGGCCGAAATGCCGATCGGCATCATCACCGCCTTCGCCGGAGCGCCGTTCTTCCTGTGGATCCTGTTGCGCAGGCGCGGCCTTACGGGACTTTGAGGGAAAACCTATGCTGCATCAGTCAATCACAGCGGCCGTTTCCACATCTGCACTCGTGGTCGACCGGGTCGGCGTTGCCGCGGGCAAGGTCCCGATCGTCCGGGACCTCTCGTTTCGCGCCGAAGCCGGCAGGATGCTCGCCATCATCGGGCCGAGCGGATCGGGCAAGACCACGCTCTTGCGGGCGATGACCGGAGAGGTATCCTACTCGGGCTCGGTGGTTCTCGCGGGTTACGAGGTGCGCGGACTTGGTCCGGAAGCCCTGGCGACCTTGCGCGGGGTGCTGCCGCAGGCAAGCCAGATATCCTTTCCGCTGAACGTCTCGGAGGTTGTCGGCCTCGGTCTGACCGGCGAGCGCCGGGGCCGGCGGCATCGGCACCTGAGGATTGCCGAAGCCCTCGCAAGGGTCGGCCTTACAGGCTTCGAGAGCCGGGTCTATCAGGACCTTTCCGGCGGCGAGCAGCAGCGTGTCCAGCTTGCCCGGGTGCTTTGCCAGGTCTGGGAACCGCTGCCCCTGGACGGCCCACCGCGCTGGCTGTTCCTGGATGAGCCCGTTTCCAGCCTCGACATCAGGCACCAGGTCCAGATCATGCGTCTGGCTCAGGACTACGCCAGACGCGGCGGCGGCGTTATCGCCGTCATGCACGACCTAAACCTCACCGCAGCCTTCGCCGACGAGGTGCTGGTGATGCGCGGCGGCGAGCGTCTGGCGTTCGGGCAGCGGGAAGAGGTGATAACCGCGAAGCTGCTGTCCGAAGCCTACGACTTTCCGCTGGAGATCCTGAAGCGGGAAGGCGCACGGTCGGTGATCGTACCGGCCGGAGGAGAGGAGGCGCCGGGTCCTTGAACCGGCGCTGCGGGCGAATCGAGCCGCACCTTCCAGCTGACCTTTTTTGCCCCCGCAGGGTGCCCAGCAGGAGACAAGCAGCATTTCTCCGGCATGCTCTTCGATTCGGTGGTTTTACCGGCAAGGTCCGGCAGATCGAGTTTGGGTTCTATCGTCAAGGCAGGTTCGATCAGGCCGAGCCGGAGGAGATCGTTTTCTTCTGCAAGCGCTGCTGCGAGGAGAGCAGCGAGCAGCGCTCCTCCAGCCAGAAATTGCCGCCGGTTGATGCCGGAAAGGTTTCCAGCATCAAACACTATGTTCAAGATGGGGTGGTGAACCACCTTTACGCACCTTCGCCAAGTGAAACGGTCAGGGCAAAGGTGAGGACACACTTGTACGACGGCTACCGTTTCAACCGGCGCCGGCGGTCTTCTTCGGGAAACCGCTCTGGAAACGGCCGTCGAGATAGGCGGTCAGCGTTGCGGCGACACCGTCTTCGGCGATGAGACCTGCCGCGTATCGGAAGGCGTCAAGGAACCTGTCGTCGGAAGCCAGGCTGCCGAAGAGGTCGGGCATCTTCAGGCCGCCGCCTTCACCGGCATAGACGCTTTCCGCCCAGGCTTTCAGGAGGTCCGCGTTCTCGTCCTCGATGACATGGGTCTCGCCTGCCTCGTTGGTCCCGAGGCAGTAGCGGCACCAGAGAGCCGTTTCGAGGGCAAGGCCGCCGACGGAGTGGCCCGTGTCGAGCCGGTCGAGGATCGACGGCAGGATGAATTTCGGCTGCCGGTTGGAGCCGTCGAGGCAAAGCCGGGGAATGGTGTCGCCGACCGCCGGATTGGAGAAACGGTCCATCACGGTGGCAAGGTATGTCTCGAAGCTGACACCCGGAATTTCCGGTACCGTCGGCAGGATCTCCTCTTCCTCGAGTTTCCTGAGGAAGGCGCGGATGAGCGGATCGGCCATGGCGTCATGGACGAAATAATGTCCGAGCAGGGCACCCGGATAGGCGATCGTGGCATGGCCGCCATTCAGGATGCGCAGCTTCATCAGTTCGTAAGGCGCGACGTCCTTGACGAATTCCACGCCGACCTTTTCCAGCGGCGGGCGGCCGGAGGGAAAGTGATCCTCCAGCACCCACTGGCGAAAGGGTTCGCAGACGACAGGCGCGGCATCTTCGAGCCCGAAGCGGTCTTTCACAAGGTTGCGCTCGCGCTCGCCCGTTGCGGGGGTGATGCAATCGACCATGCCGTTCGGAAAGGCGACATTCCTTTCGATCCAGGCACCCGCCTCCGCCGAGTGCGCACTGGCGAAGCCGGCAACCGCCTGTTTCGCCATGTGGCCGTTTTCGGGGAGATTGTCGCAGGACATCACCGTGAACGGCGCAATGCCCTTGTCGCGCCGGGAAAGAAGCGCGGCGACAAGCACGCCGAAGACGGTCCGGGGCGCCGAAGGATCGTGCAGGTCCGCCAGGATCTCCGGATGGGCGGCATCAAAGCCGCCGGTGTTCGGGTCGACGAAATAGCCGCCCTCGGTGATGGTCAGCGAGACGATGCGTATATCGGGCCGGACCAGGCGGTCGATCAGGGCGGCCGGGTCCACTTCGACAAAGTCGATCATGGCCCCGCAGACCTGGGCGCTGAGGCCGTTCGGATCGAGCTCGACGACGGTCGTCAGCCAGTCCTGGGCCTCGAGCCGGTCGCGCATGGCCTTGTCATAGGGCTTCAGGCCGGCGCCGACGATTGCCCAGTCGCGGCCTTCGCCGAGTTCGAACAGCTTGCTCAGGTAAATTGCCTGATGGGCGCGGTGGAAGTTGCCGACACCTATATGCAGGATGCCGGGCGAAAGATCCTTCCGGCGATAGGCGGGTGCCTTGACGGGTCCGGGAAGGGAAGTGAGCACAGTGTTTTTCAG
>ENA-ORCZ01000337-ORCZ01000337.1-marine-metagenome-genome-assembly--contig:-NODE-337-length-24155-cov-4.266218_pt1 | contig 24155 bp, 22 predicted proteins | sample MGYA00237785_ERZ508519 | MGnify/ENA primary metagenome ERZ508519 (study PRJEB26189, sample SAMN06268790) | marine metagenome | isolation source: Bioluminescent Bay, La Paraguera, Puerto Rico | place...
AGACCGGGCTTGTAGAGCGGTGCCTCGAACTCGAATTTGTCCGCTGCGACTTCCCGGGCCAGCCCGACACAGCCGCGCCGGATGACCGGCCCCTCTTTCACCCGCGTGGAACTCAGCAGCAACCGGTCGCCGCTGTCCGGGTCGAGATAGAAAAAGGGATCGCGAAAGCTGACCCAGCGACGGCCCTCGTCAATCGAGCTCTCGTAATGGGGTGGCGGGACTTCCAGCGGGTAATTGCCGTTGCCGCAACGCTCCCAGTGATAGAGATCCTTCGATCGTGCCAGCCCGACGCGCTGGACCCGCCCGTGTTCGGAACGGGCAAGACCTGTATAGAACATGCGCCATTCGCCCACCCGGTCAGGGTCCGGCGTCACATGCATGGTCCACAGCATGTCGTCGTCCCACTCTCCGGGTTCGCCGACAAACAGCGCATTCTTGACCCGACGCCAGGTCATGCCGTCGGAACTCACCGCATGAGCGATAAAGTCGTGATTGGGCAGGACCAGATGGAACAGGTGATAGAGGCCCTCGTGATAGACCACATCGACATCACCGATATCCGACCGCAGAAAGCCATGGGATGCATACATGCCCTAAGCCTGCCCCAGATGTTTCAACAGGTTCAAGTACCTGAGCCAAAAAATTTGCAGTGCACCATGGCGAGTCGCACTGTCTTGCGGCTTCTACCCTCACGGCTTCCGCGCCCGAAGATTTGAAAGTCCGCACACCTGCATTTGTTTTGAGACTGATGGGAACCGGTCTAAGATGGTTCATGGCCCGTCCGTCCATCGACCTTTCCGACCGTCAATCTCGTGTGATCAACGCGTCAGGTGCGAGGGTGTTCCGGACCTTCGCCGCGTTGCCGGTCCTCGGAACGCTCGCGCTTGCCTCGCCGGCAGCCGCCTGTTCCCTATCCCTCGTACTCGCCATGGACGGTTCTGCCAGTGTCGATGCGCGGGAGCACGTGTTGCAGCTCAATGGTCTGGCGGATGCCCTTCATGACCCGGAAGTCGTCACGGCGATCGAGGCGGTTGGCGGTATCTGGGTGACGAGCTTCGAATGGAGCGGCCGCCAGCAGCAGCTTCAGCAACTCGACTGGCGCTTTCTTTCCGACCGGGCGAGCGCGCAAGCCGCCGCCGAAACGCTTCGCGGCTCGCCACGCGGCTATACGGAGTTTCCCACCGCACTCGGCTATGCACTCGGACACGCAGCGATTCAGATGCAGCGTGCCCCGGTAGAGTGCGCCCGCAAGGTTGTGGACGTCGCAGGAGACGGCATCAACAATGACGGATTCGGGCCTGAAAGTGCCTATCGCGCCTTCGACTTCAGCGACATCACAGTCAACGGACTGGTCATCTCCGGACCAAACGACATACCGGTGCAGTATTACAACAGCCACGTAATCCGGGGCCCCGGCGCTTTTGTCGAGGTCGCGGCAAGTTACGACGACTATGCCGAAGCGATGAAACGCAAGCTACTACGGGAGATTTCCGGCAGCGGCTACGCCGCGCTGCGCTGATCACTGCAAGCAGTATTCAGCCCCGTGGGCTGCGCGCGTTTTGCGCTTCCATCTCCCGGTAGAAGTCCTTGAGGGTCTTGCCGGGCTCAGGGCTGAAGCGATCGCCGAGATCGCGCAGTTCCGTGATCCTGTCCAAGCGGAACATGCGGAAGTCCTGGCGCAGTTCGCACCAGGCGACAAGTGTCCAGACCTTGCCCCAGAACCACAGGCCGAGCGGGCGGATGACCCGGCTGGTCGAGTTCCCCTTTCCGTCACTGTAGGCGATGGCAAGGCGTTTGCGGCCATCGGCGGCCGCTTCCAGAAAGTCGATATGCGCCCGCACCTGCGGTGTCATTTCCGGAGCGAAGGCGTGAATTTCGACCTCGTTCTGGCGCACGCGCATTTTTTCCGGCAGAACCGCGTCGATCTTGATCATCGCTTCTTCGGCCGCCCTGGCCATGGCCGCCCCGCCCCAGGCGCGGATGAGCCGGGCTCCGGCGAGAAGCGCAACGATTTCGTCCCGGGTGAACATGAGAGGCGGCAGCTCATAACCGTCGCGCATGATATAGCCGACACCCGCGGCGCCCTCGATCGGAACGCCGGAGGCCTGAAGGTCGGCCACGTCGCGATAGATGGTTCGTTCGGAAACTTCCAGCCATTCGGACAACTGACGTGCCCGGACGAGCCGGCCGCCGCGCAGGTATTGCACGATCTGAAAAAGGCGGTCGGCGCGTCTCATGAAAAATACTCCTTGAGGAGCCCGCTGTTCTGGTGCTCCCGATCAGGGAGCGAACATTCCAATGGAATTGCCGTCCGGGTCAATGCCGTAGGCGAAGCGGCCTGCGGGAATCGCGACCGGATCGGAAACGATCTCACCGCCCCGGGCGGCAAATCGATCCATGGTTGCTTCGAGGCTGTCCGGACAGGCGAGATGAATTGTCGGTCCGGTCCCCTTCTGCGCCGGCTTTCCGGGATAGAGATGTCCTGCGACGCCACCCTGCTCTTTCGTCGGGAAGGCCGCGAACTCGTTTGGTCCCATATCGGTGACACGTCTAAGCTCCGTCTTGAAAACGTCATTATAAAAGCTGACCGCCTTGTCCAGATCGGAGACGGGAATCTCCATCCAGACGTTGAAGTGATCGGGTGCAAAAGTCATGGAAAGTCTCCCGTGGCGCTGTGATGAAGATCACCCTAACAGACGCCTCCTGACAGCCTTCTGTCAGGAACAAGCCCGGAGAGACATGGGGTAAGCTCAAACAGACACCCGATGGCCGGTGCTTGATATTAGTCCCGCAGGCCGCAGCTTGTCAGTTTGCGGTTCCTCACTGCCCCCGTATAAAGTGGCGGTGTGAAGTGCCCGCTCAAAGTGAACGGCGGGCCTACGCCGTTGGCCATGTCAGCACATATCTTCGGAGTGACACATGAACGGTTCAGCGGAAGCGATCCTCAGAGGCTGCCGTCTGCTGTGTTTGTGTGGCCTTTTGATTTGTGCAGCCATCGGCCCCGCCAGGGCGCATTTCACCGAAAATGCGCAGATCAGAACCATTCTGGTTGCGGCGGAGGACGGCACGCTGACTGCTTATGTCCGCGTACCGGCGCCGCTCGTGTTTTCCGATCTCATCCTGCGGTCCCAGGTCGACCAGGAGCCGCTGGTTTCTCCCTTTCTTCGCGTTGAAGATACCGCTGACGGCGAGCGTTACAGGCTTGACGGGGCTGCAATCGCCGATAATCGCGCCGCATTCGAGGCGCGGCTCCGGGACGCGCTGGTCTTTTCCCAGGCCGGACTCGACCTGACGGCAACGCTGACGGCCTTTACCGTTCACGAGCGCATGCCCGTGCAAGGCCTCGACAGCGCGCAAATTGCGCAAGAAGTCCTGGCAACGCCGCAGATTCCGCCAGGCTCTCTCTTTGGCGAAGCAGTAATCGACTATTCCGTGAGGCTGACCAGCAGCGACCCTGCCGGGGTTCTCAGCCTTCGTTCCGGATATCCGCCGCTTCTGCCGGGCCCCGGCCTGACGATCGACAACCACCTGATCGACGCGCGGATGTCCCCTCCAGTTGCCTCGACTGCTCCGGGACAGCTTGAGGACCCGGCGGTGATGGACGGATCCAGGCTCAGCACCTTCCTGCATTTTCTCCATCAGGGCGTCCTGCATATCCTGGAGGGACTTGATCATGTGCTGCTTGTCGTTTCGCTGGCGCTTGGGGTTGGTGCCACGCGCAGGCTGATCTACCTGGTGACGGCCTTCACGCTCGGCCATTCGGTCACGTTGATCGCAACCTTTCTCGGTGCGACGCCCTCCTGGCCCTGGTTCATTCCGGTGGTGGAGACGGCAATTGCCGCTTCCGTGCTTTATGCGGCGGTCGCCGCACTGGTGCGCAAGTCCGGTTCGATCCTGGTCTTTACCGGGATCGGTCTGCTGCACGGGCTTGGTTTTTCCTTCGTTCTGGGGAACATTCTCGGCCGCGATGCGCCTGATCTCGTCCCGGCGCTGCTTGCCTTCAATATCGGCATAGAACTCGGCCAGCTTGCCATTCTGGCTGTCACCCTGCTTGCTGTTCTGGCGGTCGACCGACTTGCACAACCCGCCCTCAGGCCGATCCGGATCGGCGCCCTCATGGGGATCGCACTGCTATCGACCTGGTGGGTGCTGGAGCGGCTGCCCGGAGTTATTTCCTCGATTTGAGCGGATGATACTGCAGCAGCGCATTTCCGCAGTGCTCGTGTGACTTTCTTGAAAAACAGCACGGAAGTGTTTGAAAAAAGCGGGTTAATCCCTGTTAAGTCTACCAATTGACCTGTTCTTAATCTCACGCGTGCATCTTTTAGGCCAATTAAACTGGCTAACAGATGGCACGTCACGGCAAAACGCCCCCTTCCCGTCCCAAACTCACCGGCGCCCTTGCAGGCTTCGCGACGCTTGCCGTCATGCTGGTCATCGCCTGGGCAGGGGTTGCCCTTGACGGCCGGAAAGACCTGCAAAAGCAGACAGCGGACCTCCTTGGGGTCTGGCTGGGCAATATCGAACGCGGCAACAAGCTCTACAGCGAGCTGGAACAGATCCCGAATGCCGATTGCAGCGACACGCATCTGAAGACCCTGAACACGCTGGTCTACAACGACAATCACATCACGAACATCTGGTTTTTTCCGGACGGCGGAACCAGGGCCACCTGCTCCGCCTCCTTCGGGCGCTTCGAGCCGGCCCATGATTTCGGACCGCCGGAAGTGGCGCAGCTCTTCAGGGACGGCCGCGAAACGTGGTACCGGGTTCCCTTTTCTCTCGCGGATAATGTCGAGCAGGTGACCCTGATCAAGAAAGGCCGCTACGGCGTTTCCTTTTACCAGACCGGCAACCTGGCAACCGCCGAAGACGACCTCTTCTACGTTTCAAGCGCCAGGGAACCTTATCGGCAACTCTATCATGCGAGCGGCAACTCCAACCTTCTGAACCAGTATCGAAACAGCTTCGGACCGGTCTTCGGCAATGTCTATGCCCAGGCTTGCGGCAGCGACGAGATCCGGCTCTGTTATCTGACCATGATCCCGGTGGAGCGGATCTTCCGGCAGAACATGATCCTGCTCGCCATCTTCACCGTGTTCAGCTTGGTCACCGGCCTGCTGGTTTACCTGAGGGTTCACCGGATCGTTCGCGAGCGCAACAGCCCGGAAGGCCGCGTGCGCCGGGCGATCCTGAACGGTGGCAAGGGCTTCGAACCCTACTTTCAACCGATCATCGCCCTCGGCTCGATGAGATGCGAAGGCTGCGAAGTTCTGGCCAGGTTCGAGGATGCCCACGGCAAGCTCTTCCCCGATCAGTTCGTCAATATCATCCAGTCCCAGAACCTGACCTGGGAATTCACCGAAATCATCATCGCCAAGGCTTTGAAGGACCTGAAGCCGCTTCTGGCGGGACGACCGGGCTTCAAGGTCTCCGTCAATTTCTTCCAGGCGGACCTGGAAGACGAGCAGTTGGAGGCCGTCGTCCGCTCGCCGGTCTTCGCAACGGCAACGGAGGCCGGGCTCTCGCTTTGCTGCGAAATTCTGGAGACCGGCATCCGCTCGGGTACGAGCATCGCCAGGGCGCTGGATTATCTTCGCGGTATCGGTTGCCAGATCGCCATCGACGATTTCGGAACCGGCTATTCCAACCTTGCCCAGATCAAGGCCCTGAAGCCCGATCTCGTCAAGATCGACAAGATGTTCATCGACGATCTCGGCTCCTTTACCGACAGTGCCCGTGGCGCATTCGTACAGGCAATCCTCGGGATAGCGGCGGCGCATGACATGAAGGTCTGTGCCGAGGGCGTGGAAACCATGGAGCAGCTCGCCTCGCTCAGGAACAGGAACGTCGATTACGCGCAAGGGTATTTCTTCGCCAAGCCGATGGCGATCCGAGACTTCTCCCTCTACCTGCTGGAACAGACGCTCAGGACGAACATGCCGGATAACGGGCGTCTTCCCAAACTGAAGCCTGCAGGGCGCTGACATTTGCCATCGGCCGCTCCCATGGGGGCTGTGACCGGTCCGTGAGCCTGTCCGGAGGCTTTTGAAAAAACTCCTTCGCAAAGCCGTGTCGATTGATCTGTCTCAAGGCCGTTGAGACAGCTTGTCGGCACTTTGTGGGTCTCATCAGGAGGCAAGAATGAGTCACGTGCCACACGAACTACACGAAGAGTTTCCCGAGGCTGCCAAGGCGTTGCATGCGCTGAAAACGACCGATGCGCATTTCGCGCGACTGGCGGACGAATATCACACGATCAACAGGCAGGTGCACAGGATCGAAACGGATGTGGAACCGGCATCCGACGAGACGCTCGAAAACCTGAAGAAGCAGCGTCTTCACCTGAAAGACCAGATTGCCGCCCTCCTCGCGGCTGCAGCTAGCGCCGAGTCCTGAGCCCCTCCTTTTCAGGCCGGTGTTAGAGGCCCGCGCTGTCCCCGTCCGATGGCGCGGGCCACCTTCGACACCTTCCATGCTCGCCTGGCGTGACGGTGACACCAGCAAGTTGGTTTATCCGGAAAAAAGAGGCGCCGAAGCTCTAGCCGAGCCCGGCGCCAGTCTTGGGGGGAGGAACGACCCTCATCGTTCAGGTATGATGTGGGGTGTCAGGGATGATCATACAAGCCAAGCCTGCGTGAGCCTTGCGTGAAGCCGGTTCGCGAACTCGCGCCTGGCTTGACCTCACTTCAGGGCTGTTGTCTTCTGCAGCAGAGTGACCTTGGGGAAACACGCGTGATCTTCGTCCGCCTTTGCCTGTTACTGCCCTGTCTTCTGCCGATGGCGGCAACCGCCGCGGACCATTGCGTTGATGTGCAATCCAAGCAGGGCTGGCAGCAGCTCTCGCTGCCGCAGGGCAGGATCACCAACGTCGCCTATTCCGGTGGCTGGAGCGTGATTGCTGGCCTCTACAAGCCGGTCGGACCGCGCGGTTACAGCGGCCAGGACGCCAAGAAACTCGGGCCGCTCTACGGCTACAAGTTCGACCAGTCCTACGCTTTCGGCGAGATGCTGGTGCGCGATCAGGCCGGTCGGATCGTGCCATTCGCGGAATTCGCCGCACTTGCCGTCAAGGCACCCGATCCGGCCGGCGTCTATGCCTTCCGCATCAACGACAAGGATGTCGCGCTCTGGGACAACGCAGGCGCCATACGCGTCTGCATTTCCATGGACTGAGTTCAGAGTGCGCCATTGATTGCAGGATTTACCGCTGTTAGCGTCCGGTTTCACAAGCGATCAACGGAAACCCTTCCATGACAGACAAGACGGTTCTCATCACCGGAGCGGCCCGCGGCATCGGCCTTGCGACCGCCAGACTCATGCTTGGCCGGGGCTGGCGTGTTGCAATGCTCGACCGCGACCGGGACGAACTTACCAAGGCTGTCACCGGCCTCGAGGGCGCAAGGGCCTTCTTCTGCGATGTCTCGATCGCCGAAGAAGTGACTGCCGCAATCCCCGCCATACTGAACTCATTCGGCCGGTTGGACGCAGTGGTGAACAACGCGGGCGTTGCCGAGTTCGGGCCGATCGAGAAGACGGACTTTTCCATGTGGCGCCGCGTTATGGAAACCAACCTCGACGGCGTTTTTCTGGTGTCACAGGCCTGCGTACCGGCGCTGAAGGCAAGCAAGGGGGCGATCGTCAACATTGCCTCTATTTCCGGCCTGCGTGCGTCGACCCTGCGTGTAGCCTACGGCACATCCAAGGCTGCCGTTATCCAGCTGACGAAGCAACAGGCGGCCGAACTCGGCGAATACGGCATCCGCGCCAATTGCGTCTGCCCCGGACCGGTGCGCACCAAGCTTGCCATGGCGGTGCACACCCAGGACATTATCGATGCCTATCACGACGCCATTCCACTCAATCGCTACGGGAGCGAGAACGAGATCGCCGAGGTGATCGCGTTCCTCTGCTCGGAGCAGGCCAGCTACGTCACCGGGCAGGTGATCGCCTCCGACGGCGGTTTTGAAAGCACCGGGGTCGGATTGCCGGCGCTCAGAAAGTAGCTGGAACCGGGTGGAACGCCACCACGCACATTCCCTCATACTGGCCCTCATACTGGCCCTCATACTGGCCCTCATACTGGCCCTCATACAGGCCCTCATACTGGGGAGGACCGCAGTCCCGGCTCGAAGTGTGGGTTACTGATTTCGGACAGTTGGCCCATCCTTCGCGACGCGGGTAAGCTCGCTCCTCAGGATGAGGTTGAATGTGCAACACGGGCTTCGGGGACTATCAAGCCGACACTGTTGAACTTCCCCTAATTCCGGACGCCCCTTCCGGGCAGTATTTGTCCATGACCCTATCCAGATTGTCGTTGGTGACTGCAGGTTTGGACTTCTGCAGACAGGGCAAAAGGACGGCCTTGTTGGCGCGCTGCCGTGCGTCCGTCGGATGTTTGCCGGGCTCCGGATTGACCGGCTTGAAACACTCGGTGAAGACCGCTTCCTCAAGGCCGAGATCGGCGGCGATCATTTCGGTCGGCCGGTTCGGGTCGTTGTCCGCAGGGACCGGCGTTGCCATCAGCAGCGCGACGGCGAAAGGAAGGCTGCGCATGGGGTGTCCTTCCGTCTTGTTCTCCCTCAATTGACCTCAGGCGGGGAATTCAGGGTCTTGAGAAAGTGCCTGATGGTTTCATCCAATGAACGTGTGACGATTGTCACATTTTTTCCGAATTGGCCTTTTCCACCAGCGGCGTCACTTCAGTCATTTCTCTGGCGGTCAGTCAGAAAATGCGCTGCCACCTGGCGTCGGTGCGGCCGCGTCCGGTGTTCGAAGAGGTAGATCCCCTGCCAGGTGCCGAGTGTCATTCGCCCGTCAAAGACCGGGATGGAGAGGGACACCGGCAGAAGCGCTGCCTTGATGTGGGCCGGCATATCGTCGGGCCCCTCGAGCGTGTGGACGAGATAGCCCATGGAGGGATGATCGGCCGGAGGCACCAGGCGCTCGAAGAACGCCTTCAGATCTTGCTGCACATCCGGATCGGCATTTTCCTGAATGAGGAGCGAGCAGGACGTGTGGCGGACGAAAAGCGTCAGCAAGCCGCTTCCCGCCCCTTCCTCCTCCAGCCAGCGGGCGACGTTTCCGGTGAATTCGTAAAGGCCCTGGCCGCGTGTCTGAAGTTCAAGAAGTGTCTGCATGGCGGTTTTCGTCCGGTTGGGATGGGGCTGCGAACAGGCTTAGGTTATCCTTCCTGCGGTTGCAATTGACGGGTGGGGTCGCCATCTGAGGGTAGCCCGCCGTTCTTCCTCAGATCCCTCCGAGCCCCATGACAGCTTTCCGGAAAAAGATCCTCATCGCCTCCCTCGGCACGCGCGGCGACGTCCAGCCCTATGTTGCCCTTGCCAAGGAGCTGGCGGCGCTCGGGGCGGAGGTGGTGATTGCGACGGGTGAAGGTTTCGACGACATGATCTCGGCAGCCGGTGCGAGGTCCCGTCCCGTGCCGATCGACTATCGCGCTCTGCTGCAGCAGGAAGACATCCGGGCGGCGCTTTTCTCATTCAAGGGCAAGATTGCCTCCGCGCGGAAAACCCTCGACCTGCAAAAGAGGATCGCTCACCAGCTTTGGCGCATCGGGCTTGAGGAAGCGCCGGACCTGATCCTCTTCAACTTGAAGGCAACGGTGATGACGCTTGCTGCCCGGCGCCTCGATGTGCCGGCGCTGCCAACGGCGCTGCAGCCAGTCACGGCGACAACGGGCGACTTTCCGTGGCCCTTGCTCGGCCTGCCGGAGCTCGGCAGAACTCTTAACAGGGCGAGCTTTCGCGCCGGACGGTTGCTGATGACCGCCGGCCTCGGTCCGCTATTAAGACCGGTGAAGGCGGAAGCGGGAGCAGAATGCGGTTTGCCCGGCAATCTCATCGACGGCCACATGCCGGACGGCTCGGCGCCGATGTCGCTGCAGGCCTTCTCGCGGGCTCTGGTGCCGACACCGGCCGACTGGGAGCCGCTGAACCGGGCCTGCGGCTACTGGTTTGTTGCGCCGGATCCGCAATACAGGCCACCGGAGGCATTGGCCGCATTTCTCGAAAACGGTCCACCACCGCTTTATCTCGGCTTCGGCTCCATGCCGAGCCGCAACCCTGAAAATCTCACCAGGACTATACTCGCCGCCTTGAGAGAAACCGGCCAGCGGGCAATCCTCGCCACCGGCTGGGGCGGTTTGCAACAGGGCGACATGCCGGAGGATCTTGCCGATAGGGTGCATCTTCTGGACAGGGCGCCGCACAGCTGGCTCTTTCAAAGATGCGCGGCCATCGTCCACCACGGCGGCGCGGGCACTACCCACGAAGCGTTGCGCTGGGGAAAACCTTCGCTGATCTGCCCGGTCTTCGCCGACCAGCCCTTCTGGGGTGCGCGGGTGCACCGGATCGGCGCGGGCCCGGCACCGGTCAAGCAGGGCGCCCTGACACCTGCAAGTCTCACACGGGCCCTGAAGTCGCTTGAAGACCCTGTCTACCGCGTGGGAGCGAAACGGGCCGCGGATATCATCGCCGGCGAACCAGGCGCACGGGGCACGGCCGAGCGTCTGATCGGCCTGATTTCGAACTGATCTGCGGCAGACGACAGCCGCCCTCCCGCCAGATGCCCTTTTCTTTTTGGCACCGGGCTGACACAACTAGGAGACCAGCCAGATGAGGAGTCACCTGCCCGTGTTTCCCACCCGCTATAATGTTCTTGCCTTTTGCCTCGTGCTCACCGTCATTTTCTTCGTGGAGATGCTCCTGGTGAGCGCCTATTTTTTCTGGCCGTTCCTGGTTTTTGCCGTCCTGTCCGGTATCGGCTACCGGGATATGCGCCAGACCAAGCACGCGGTCCTGCGCAATTATCCCCTGTCGGGCCATTTCCGTTTCATGTTCGAATCAATTCGGCCCGAACTCAGGCAGTATTTCTTCGAAAGCAATCAGGACGGCCGGCCGTTCTCACGCGAGCGTCGGTCGATGGTCTACGACCGGGCGAAGAACATCGAGGATGTCCTTCCCTTCGGAACAGAACAGGATGTCTATGACGGATCCTATTCCTGGGTGAACCACTCCATCTGCCCGAAGCCGCACAACCCGGAAGATCTACGCGTGACGATCGGCGGGCCGGACTGCAAGCAGCCCTATTCGGCCTCGATCTACAATATCTCCGCCATGAGTTTCGGCTCCCTGTCCGGCAACGCCATCCTCGCGCTGAACAAGGGTGCGAAGGCCGGCAATTTCTATCACGACACCGGCGAAGGCAGCGTCTCGCGCTATCATCGCCAGGGCGGCGGCGACCTGGTGTGGGAACTGGGCAGCGGCTATTTCGGCTGCCGCGCCGACGACGGCACGTTCGATGAGGCAAAATTCGCCAAACAGGCCGTCGAACCGCAGATCAAGATGATCGAGATCAAGATGAGCCAGGGTGCCAAGCCGGGTCACGGCGGTGTTCTGCCCGGTCCGAAGGTGACGGAGGAAATCGCCGAAGCGCGCGGCGTTCCGGTTGGCGTCGACTGCATCTCGCCCGCCTCCCACTCGGCCTTTTCGACACCGGTCGAACTTCTCGAATTCATCGTCAGGCTGAGAGACCTTTCCGGCGGCAAACCGGTCGGCTTCAAATTGTGTATCGGCCATCGCTGGGAATTCATGGCCATCGTCAAGGCGATGCTGAAGACCGGCATCAAACCGGACTTCATCGTCGTCGACGGGGCCGAGGGGGGAACGGGCGCAGCCCCGGTCGAATTTGCCAACCGGCTGGGAACCCCTCTGCGTCAGGGCCTGACCTTCGTCCACAATTGCCTGGTTGGAACGGGCCTGCGCAAGGACATAAAGATCGGCGCCAGCGGCAAGCTGATCAGCGCCTTCGACATTGCCGGGGCAATGGCGCTTGGCGCCGACTGGGTGAACTCGGCCCGCGGCTTCATGTTCGCCGTCGGCTGCATCCAGTCGCAAAGCTGCCACACCAACCGCTGTCCGACGGGCGTCGCCACACAGGACCCGCTCCGCCAAAAGGCACTGGTCGTGCCGGACAAGGCGCAGCGCGTGGAGAATTTCCACCGCAACACGGTCAAGTCACTGATGGAATTCACCGCCGCGGCCGGTCTCGATCACCCGCGGGAATTCAAGCCGGAACATTTCTACCTGCGCGAAGGACTGCGTGAAATCATGCCCGCAAGCGCCGCCCTCACCTGGCTGAAGAAGGGGGCACTGCTCGATCCGGTCCACGACATTCCCGGTTATTCCACCTATTGGGATATGGCAGTCCCCGACAGTTTTGTTGCAGCCAAGACCCTGGAGGCCGCCAAGTCGCTGCAGCATCATCACAACCATCATTGATGCAGACCGGCGGTAACGTGGGAACGACCCGGCCCCGGCCCTCAGTCGATGCTCCTCACCAGGTCCAGCGCGAAATCTCCGGCTTCGTGAGACCGGACGAGCGCGTGTCGGACGAGATCGTCGAAGTGGCCGGCAAAGAGCTGCACGTGGCGGGTGTTGGAAAAGGCGAGATAGCGCTGGCCGAGATAGAGCGCCGCCCATTTCTGGCCGAACACGGTGAAAGGTGCCGAGAACCGGTCTGTGGCGCCGAAAAGATGCAGCCGGAGCGAGGGATAAAGTTGGCTCAAGGTCTGGCCCATGACCTCCAACTGCTCGCGGCGCAAGTCCACCGGCAAGCCCGCCCACAGCCCCTCACCCCGGGCAAAGCCTTCCAGCGCTTCTTTCGATAGCGCAATTTCCATGTCCGACTCGGCGCGGCCCAGCAGTGCCCGCTGGTCCCGCGTCCCAGTGATCGCCTGATCGGCGGTTCGAAGCGTTTCGCCGGCATATTCATAGGCGAGCACGGCTTCGGTCTTCAGAACGTCCGGCAGGTTGGCTGGAACATGGCGGATCTTGGCGCCCACCGCGTCCCGGTACCAGGCGAGCAGATGCTCGTCCACCGGATGGCGTTCCGTTTCGGCCACTTGGACCGCCTGATCGAGAATTTCCGCTGCAGCACCCCGGTGGGTCGAGAGGCCCAGCAGCCAGTCCGAAGAGACGCTGAGGGCGGTTGCAATCGCCGCCAGAGCCTGGCCGTTCGGCAAGCGCGGCGCGTCTTCCGACAGAAGCTGCGACACCGTTGACCGGTCCAGCCCGGCGCCGCGCGCCAGGTCACTGCGATTCATGTCCCGGCTGCGCAGGGCCTCCGACAGACGTTCACGAAAAAGCTCGGCACGGTCTCTCTTGTCCATGCGGGAGTATTGTCAGCCGAGTTTGGGAAAATCAACACAAGTCAGCAGCCAAAGTATTTGCAATCCGCCCGCATCCAATGTGAATGCATCGAACCTTAAACAAGCGCAGGACCCACACCGGATCGCCGAAAGCGCACGCTCGTACTGTTGCGCGGCAGGTTCTGACGACAACAGCGGACCACTCCTGAGAACGTCTGGATCCGGACTATTCCGCTGCGCTCAAGGCCAGAAAGCCGCCGGACTGGCGCTCCCAGAGCGCGGCGTAGAGCCCGCCGCGCGCAAGCAGCTCATGGTGGGTCCCCTCCTCGACGATGCGGCCGGAGTCCATCACAACCAGCCGGTCCATGGCGGCGATGGTCGAGAGGCGGTGGGCGACTGCAAGGGTCGTGCGGCCTTCCATCATCCGGGCAAGGTTCTGCTGGATCGCCAACTCCGCTTCGCTGTCGAGTGCCGACGTCGCTTCGTCGAGGATCAGGATCGGGGCGTTCTTCAACAGAACGCGCGCGATGGAGACTCGCTGGCGCTGCCCCCCGGAGAGCTTCACCCCGCGGTCGCCCACATGGGCATTGAGACCCGTGCGGCCCTTGCTGTCCTTCAGCTCCTCGATGAAATCGAGCGCCTCTGCCGCCGTGGCACTTTCACGGATTTCGTCGTCGCTCGCCGCTGGCCGGCCGTAGCGGATGTTGTCCCGGATGGACCGGTTGAGCAACGAAATGTCCTGGGTGACGACACCGATGCTGCTGCGGAGCGAGGCCTGGGTAACGTTGCGGACGTCCTGCCCATCGATGGTAATGCGGCCGTCCGTGACATCGCGCAGGCGCATCAGCAGTGAAACAGCCGTCGACTTGCCGGCTCCCGAAAGGCCGACGAGGCCGACACGTTCACCCGGGGCGATGGTCAGGTTGAAAGTATCCAGCACGGGCTTCCTGTCCTTGCCGTAGGCGAAGGAGACCCTGTCGAACCGGATTTCACCGGCGCTGACCTTCAACTCGGCTGCCTCCGGCCTGTCGGTGATCTCCGGCCGGCTGGTCATGATCGGCATCGCGTCGCGGATGGTTCCGAGCGTCGAGGTGATCGACTGGCCGACACCGATGAAGCTGGAGGATGCGTTGGCAAGTGACCGGGTTACCGTCAGCCCGGCAACGAAGTCGCCAATGGTAACCCAGCCCCGGACCATGCCCCAGAACCCGATTGCCACCACGGCCAGGACGAGGAGAACGTTGAGAAAATGAACGCTGCTGTCCGTCAGGATATAGGAGCGGTTTTCGCTGTGACGCGTGTCGATTGTCTCGCCGATCACCTTGCGGATGGCGCCTGCTTCCAAATCTTCGGCCGCGAACAGTTTGACCATGGCGATATTGGAATAGACGTCCGTCATCGCGCCCGTCGCCTTGGAATTGGCCGCCGCCACCTTGGCCGAGCGCTGCAGATAGGTCGGGATCGCCAACCAGGCGACCAGGCTGTTCGCCCCGATCCAGACGAGGACCGGAATGGCGAGCGGCCAGGACAGGGCAAGAAGCAGCAGGAAAGAGCCGCCGAACTGGATTGCCAGATAGGGAATGGTTTCGATCGCCAGCATCATCTGCCGGTGGACCGACATGGTCACCTGGGCGATGCGGGTTGCGACCTGGCCGGCGAAGGTGTCCTCAAAGAAAGCCAGGTCCTGGGTCTCTACCGCCTTGTGCGCCTGCCAGCGCATGGCCGCCGGCAGAAGAATGCGCACCGTCTGGAAGGCATAGGTCTGGCGCAGCAGAAAGACCAGGGGATCGAGAATGACGAAAAGAAAGAAGAACCCTGCCAGGATCCAGGCGCCACCGGCAAGGAAAGCTTCGGCACCCTTTTCCGTGACGCCGTCGACCACATAGGCGATGGCCCAGATGCCCGCGAGGCCAAGGACGGCCGAAATCATGGCGAGCACCGAGACGATCACCAGCTGCCAGCGGAACATCTTGGCGAAGTGCCAGACGAGGCGCAGCGGACCTTCGTCCGGCAGAGGCGTCACCGGAAAATCGAGCGGCTTGATGTGGTTTTCGAATGGGTGGAAATAGCGCTCGATGATCCGTGCCAGCATCGGCTTGGCGATTGACAAAACGACACTCCTCGACGGTAAGTCCGGCGGCGGGAAATGCGGCCGGCGGCATCAGGCCCTTTGTTCAATCCTGTAGACGCAGCGCCGGCCACCGGACAATTGGTGCTCCGTGCGCTCAACCGAAACATCCGGCCCGAGCACGTCCCTGAAAAGGCTGAGTTCGGACCGGCAGAAGCCCTGGCATGCAGTCGCCGCGGCGCAGATCGAGCAATGGTTCTCGATCAGAAGATACCCGTTTCCCTCCTCCGCAACATCGGCCATGTAGCCTTCGCGATTGCGCAGTTCCGCCAGCACTTCCAGCTTGGCTGGAAGGTCCGCGGCCTTGCCCACGGCTTCGGAGTAGGTCTTCAGGGCTTGCGCCTCGCGGTGGGCGATCAGTTTCTCCAGGCCCTCGGCACCGAAAATGTCGCCAAGACCGTTCAGAAGGCCAAGCACAAGGTTGGAATGATTGTCCGGAAATTGCTGGTGACCGACCGGCGTCAGGTCCCAGAACCGTTTGGGCCGGCCGACCGAGCCCTTCAGGTCCTCGAACGCCACCAGTCCGTCCTGCAGCAGTCCGTCCAGATGCTGGCGCACGGCGACCGAGGTCACGTTCAGATCCCGTGCAAGGTCAGCGGCGGTTTGCGGGCCGGAGGATTTGAGGGCGTTCAGGAGTCGGGTACGGGTGCGATCTGCCATGTCTCTCTTTATAGCGCAGAACCTGGATAAAAAAATAGTCTGCTTTCCTTATTGAAAGATCCCGACCTTGCTTCCTCGATAAAATCGATGACGTCAGGTTAATTTGCCAGACTGAAGCCCTGCATGTGAAATTGTCTGATCAACCTATCCCGATCTGGAGTAATTCGCCGACAATTGGCGCAAACAGGGACTGATGAAGACCTTATCTGTATATCAATCCGCTCCGCACCAGATAATCAACTCGCAAAAGTAGCCGCAATTTTTCCGAAGCATTTTAAGAATTCTGAAGAAAATTACAAAGTACGTACTCGCAAAATCGCATCAATAACAATTCTTTATATTCTTTCCTTTAGAAGATATATCAACGGAGGTCAGAATGGAAAATATCCGGGCATTCCTGAGATGGATGATGATCGATCCGCGTCATCCGGAAATTGCGCAGGCGCAATACAACGAGCTCAAGACCCAGGTTCCATCCCTCTACGCCTTGCTGATGGTCAACGCCATCGCGGTTGCCTATACCCATTTCGACGTCGCTCCGGCCTTTCTGACCGTCGGCGTCCTGGCTCCCATCCTGCTTGTAACCTCTCTGCGGATGACGGCCTGGCTGCGGGCACGCAACACGGTTCTGGCGCCCGAAGCAGCCATCGCCAAGATGCGGCAGACCGTCGTGCTCGGCAGTCTGGTTGCTGCAATCTATATCGCCTGGTCACTTAGCCTCGACGCCTATGGCGGTCCGACGGAACGCGGCCATGTAGCACTCTTCATCGCCATCACCGTGATCGGCTGCATCTTCTGCCTGATGAACCTTCCGCAAGCGGCACTGATGGTGATGGTCATCGTGACCGTCCCCTATCTCGTCCATTACCTGAGCCAGAGCCAGGACGTTTATATCGCGATCGCGCTGAATATCTTCCTGGTCAACCTGGTGATCCTGCAGGTGCTGCTGAACGGTTACCGCGGGTTCTGCAAACTGATCGATTCCCAATCGAAACTGGCTGCAAAGCAGAAGGAAACGGAACGGCTGAATGCGGAAAATGCCAGGTTGGCCCAGACCGACGCCCTCACCGACCTGCCCAACCGGCGCTATTTCTTCTCCCGCCTTGAAAACCTGATCGAGGAGTTGGAGGGAACGGAGAGGACCTTTGCGGTCGGTGTCGTCGACCTGGACCGTTTCAAGCCGATCAACGACACCTATGGCCACCAGCTCGGCGATCAGTTGCTGATGGAGGTCGGCGACAGACTGAAGGGCCTCGGCCGGCCGGACCTCGAGATCTGCCGCCTGGGCGGCGACGAGTTCGGTTTTCTATATCACGGCAAGCTTGAAGAGGCTGCTTCTGCCGGTCAGGCGATCTGCGAGCGTATCAGCGTGCCCTATCGCATCGGCGACCTTCAGGTTTCCGTCGGCGCGTCCTGTGGCATTGCCTATTATCCGGAAGCGGGCACTTCGGCGCATGTGCTGTTCGACCGGTCCGACTATGCGCTCTATAATTCCAAAACCGCATCCCGCGGACGAACCACCGTCTACTCTTCCGAGCACGAGGCGCGCATTCGCTCCGAACGGGCCATTGAAGCCGCCCTGCAAAGCGCCGATTTCGACAGCGAAATCGAAGTCTACTTCCAGCCTGTGGTTTCGCTGCCCGAACGCTTCGTGGTCGGCTTCGAGAGCCTTGCCCGCTGGGATAGCCCGGTGCTCGGCCGAATTCCACCCGACCGGTTCATCCCGGTCGCGGAACGCGCCGGTCTGATCCACAGGCTGACGCTGACCCTCTTCGACAAGGCAGTCAGCCAGATCATCGCCTTGCCTGGCAACGCCTGGCTTTCCTTCAACCTTTCCGCTCACGACATTACCTCGTCCGAAACCGTGGCGGCGCTGCTCCAAATCATCCGCCGGCACAAGATCGATCCACGCAAGATCGTGTTCGAGATCACCGAAACCTCCGTCATCGGCAGTTACGAGGCGGCGGAAACATGTCTGCATGCATTGCGCACGGCAGGTGTCAAACTGGCGCTGGACGACTTCGGCACCGGCTATTCGAGTCTCGGCTATCTGCACAGACTGCCGATCGACTGCGTCAAGATAGATCGCAGCTTCGTCGCCGGCATGAAGGATCCCGTAACCAGCAGCGTCGTCACGTCGATCGTCAATCTCTGCCGGTCGATGCAGATGCAATGTGTCGTGGAAGGCGTGGAGGAGAGCCATCAGCTGGAGCTACTGGAAGCCATGCGCTGCCGTCTGGTACAGGGATTCCACTTCAGCGCGCCCCGCCCCTTCGCCGAGCTTCAGACCGAGGCGCGTTCGGGCGAAACGATCGCCGGCCTGCCGCTTGCCGGGACGGCCATGGCAAAAAGCGTCTCGTTTTCGAGAGCCTGATCTTGTGACCTCCCTCACCCGCTTCCTTTCAGAGTTCCCATGACCGGTGGCACCAAGCGGCAAAAGGAAATGCGCAAGGCGCTTCGGGTCTTGTTGCCGCGTGTGCCTTTTGCCGATGCGGAGGCCATCCTCGCCCTCGCGCTTGCCGGGCATCTGCGCCATCTGCCACCCTCCATCGCGCTTTGGCAGGCCACGACCAGCCATATCCGCCACGAACTGACCGACTACGACACGCTGCTCGACGAAGGCTATGACCGTGACGCTGCCCGGCATTTCGTCGTCGACGAGATGAACGACATTTTGAGCGACTGGGGCTGCAAGCGGGAGGTCTCCGACGAGCCCGACGACTGACCGCACCCCGGTTACGGCCGTCTGGCAATCAGGTCGATTTCGACGAGCGCATCGACCGCAAGGCCCGACACGCCGACACAGGTCCGTCCCGGAAGCCTGCCCGGTTCGAAGAAGCCGCGGTAGGTCTCGTTCATGGCCTGGTAGTCACGCTTGAACTCGGTCAGGTAGACCCGGACAAAGGTTACGTTCTCAAGGCCGAGACCGAGGCCGCCGAGCACCAGCTTCAGATTCTCCATCACCCGCACCGTCTGCGCCTCGATCCCGTCCGGCAGCAGCGCCTCGGGATCGTCCGGGTCTGTCGGCATCTGGCCGGTGACGAAGACCCAGCCGTCACATTCAACAGCGTGGGAGAACGGGGCGACGGGCTGTGGCGCGGCGTCGATCATGTGGTGGAGCGGCAGCATGAAGTCTCCTGTAGGTCCTGATTTGCATGACCTTCAGAGTAGCCGCTCAGCCGCGTTCGTAAATCCACTGTTCGGGAATGTGGGCGGTCACTGCCTCGCCCGGCCGGATCGTCCCCGGTCTTTCGACGTAGCCGACAAGACCCCGCAGCCGCTTTGCCTTTTGCGGAAACAGCAGGTCGAGCCCCTCCCTGCCGGGATAATTGGCCGCGATCGCTTCGCCGGCGAAGCGGCAGGGTGCATTGTCGCCGTCGACGCGGATGACCGTGCCGCCCTCGAAGACAAGCCGGCTGCGCGGCGGCACATGGGTCAGTCTCGGAAGTCCCGAAAGCGCGATGTTGCCGCCAATCCATTCGGGCCTCACCTCATCCAGCTCCATCCGGGCGGCGACCAGCGCGAGTTCCTCCTGCGACAGCACCGAGATCTGCCGTTCATTGCACATTTCCGTGCCGCGCGGATACCAGGGCTCACGTCCGCCCGAGAGACGGGTGAAGCCCGCGTGCCTGTCGCCGGGAATGCCTTCGAACCGCAGTTCCAGCGCTTCGACCGGCTGCGTGCGGAAGTCTTCCGGCGAAACGGTCGCGAAAACCCCTTCGACCTTGCCCGTCACCTTGAATTTCGGTGTGACCCTGAGGTCCTCCGGCAAGAGGGCTAACTGATCCATCTGGGGCTCCTGTGCGCTTTCGTCCGGAGCAGTCTAGGGCGCGCCGCCTGACCGGACCATCGAAACTCTGTCATGAACTCATCATCGTTGTCGATCAATCCGCCGCTGCCGAGCAAGCCCGCCGTCCAAGCTTCAAGGAGGTTGCCGGATGTTTTTCGCTTCGTCGCCACCGGATTGCGCCGCTTCGGGGAAAGCAGCCGCCCCGAGCACTCACGCTTTCACGCGGTTGGTCCTAGACGGTCTCGTCCGGTCAGGCAATCAGCAGCTCCGCCCCAGGAAAGGGCCGACGCGCTTCGCGTCCGCTCCCGAGGAAATACGGCCCCGCCGGGAAAGGGCGAGGCCGGTCGATCCGATGGCAGGGCCTATTGCAGCTTCACCGAGCAGACCATCTGGGTATGCCGGGAATTGATCCAGCAATTGGCCGGAAGCGGCCCGGTCGGGATCGGATAGTAATAGTAGGTTGGCTGATTGGCAGCGTTTGCCATCGCAGCACCCGTCGCCACCCCCGCCGCATAGGCCGCGCCCGGATGGTAGTAGGGCGGGTAGTACGGGTGATAGGGCGGATAATAGGGATGGTACGGGTGGTGTCCCGGATGCCAGGCGCGGCAGCGCGGGTCCTGCGGGGAATGGTAGCAATAGGGTCCGTAGGGCTCGAACCCGACACCTCCGGCCGTGCCGGCCACTGCACCGTGGTGAGGGCGCGGACTGCGGTCGATGAAGAGTGCGACGCCCTTGGCGCTGTCAGGCAGATCGCCGCGCAGCACCTTGACGCCGTAAACCACCGAAGACCCTTCGGTCCTGGCTGAAGTCAGCTCGACAAGTGCCGGTTCCTTGCCGGTCTCGCCAAGGAGACTGACAACCGCATTGGGCGGATCGCCCTTGAACCCGTCGTCGGTGTCCCAGTAGGTGGCGAAATCCGCGTTCGAGATTTGTCCGCCGAGCCGGTAGGGCCGGTCGCTGAAAAAGAGAACGCCGGTCGTCGCCTCCGTCAGCGTCAGGCTGGAGCCGTCGAAGGCCATCGCGCCGGCCTGCTGCACATAGTCGTAGGCAGGCGGCGGTGCCGGATCGCCCCCCTCGCTCTGCGTGTCCTGCGCCCGGGCAGCGCCGGTCGCCAATGCGGCGGCAAGACCGGCCGCCAAAAGGCGTCCATGCAAAGAAGTCAAATAACGCATCTTCAGATTCCTCCTCCCGGGCTGATCTGTGCCGCGCAAATCCACAAGGAAGGCTCGCACGGACACCCGCTTCCGATTGTGACAGGCAACACGGATCTTCGCCCGAAATGCGCCCGCAGGAAGGCGTTCGGCATTAATTCGACGTAACGTCAGGTAGGTGCCGTCACCTCGCCGGCGCCGCTTGATGCTGCTTCCGGCAGCAGGTCCTCCTGGCGCAATCCGTCGAGGCAGCGGATCACTTTCCGGGCGTGATAGAGCGTTGCCACCCAGTCGGTCATCAGTTCAGGACTTGCCGTTTCCGCATCCGGCACAGCCGCCATCCAGTCTTCGGCGAGGCCGGGCTCCGTCTGTTTTTGCCGGCCGGAGCGAACTGCGGCAAGCTCAGCCATCACCCGCATGTCGAGGCGCGCCACCAGACTCTCCAGCTCCGGTCCGGAGGGATGCGCGATCACCTGGCGCCGCAGACGAGTCCGCGCCTGCCGATAGAGGACAACATAATCCGCGAGCACGATCGCCAGGATGTCGAGCCGGTTCGAGGTGCTGGAAAAGGACGACCAGGGGGCCTGTTCCGCCCTGTAGGCGTTTGCCGTGGCGATCAGGCTTGCGGCGGCGGAGCGCAGACGGTCGTAGTCCTGCCTGTCTCTTTCCTCCCGTCCGGCTCCGCCGGTTTCGTCCTCCTGTTTCAGGTAGTCGGCACAGGCGTCCAGATAGTCCGCGGTCAGTGCCTGGATGCTCCTGCCCGTGCGCCGCGGGAAGAGCACCCAGGCAACGCCAAGACCGACGGCAGCGCCGAGCATGGTGTCATAAAGGCGGGCCCAGAGTTCGACGAGCGGCAGGTCCTCGAGCGTTTGCAGCCCGACCACCACGAGGAAACTTATGTTACCGGCTGCGATTGTGTAGTTGCGGTCCATGAAGACGATTGCAGCAGGGATCGCCAGAATGACGAGCGCAAGACGAACCTCCGGAACCCCGGCCAGCAGCGGATCCAGGGCCATGGCCACGAGCACGCCGGCGGCCGTGCCCAAAGTGCGTTGAACCGTTTTCTGTACGGTCGCTCCGAGGCTGTTGCACAGGACAATGATCACCGTCAGCGTCACCCAATAGCCATGACTGAGATCAAGCGCGGTACCGAGACCATAGCCGATGGCTGCCGCAACGCCGGCCTGCAGGGCCAGCCGCCCGGACAGACGCCGCCACCACGGCGCGCTGGCCGAGGTGGCCAGGACAGCACTTGTTGCCGGAACAGGATCGGCTTTCGCCGCAAGGATCCAGAGGCGCCGGAAAGCCTGGGCGATCCGCAGGATCTGGACCTGGTCGTCAAGCGTGAGGGACCTGTCGGGAGCCGCCCAGCCGGTATCCGGCCCCCCGTCATCCGGCGCCATGGCCGCCTGCGCTACGGCTTGTTGCTCGATGGCTTCCGGCTGTTCTCCGGTTTCAATCCGGTGCAGCAAGCTCTGCTTCGCCGCCTCAAAGGACGGATCACCGCGCAACCGCACCCTGCCCTTTTGCGAAAGATGCGCCGTAGCGTCGCGAACGACTTCCAGCGCCAGTTCGATCATCGTTGCGGCTTCCGGCGACAGGCCGCGCACTAACGGTTCCTTGCCGAGAAGATCCGCCGACAGTTTCAGTTCGCTGCGCAGGTCCGCCAGGTCTGCCAGCGCCTTTGTCGCCTCGCGGCTCGTTTCCAGACCGCCTTCGGCGGCAAGCTGCAGATAGGTCGCCATCGCCTTCCGGTTGGCCGCCTCGACGCGGACGAAGGTGGCCTCGGTCGAGGGGCGCCAGAGACCGATGCGGATCACGAAGGCCGCGACCGCCCCCATTGCCCCCAGAGCGGGCAACCAGAGCCCGGGCGAAACCGGCTGGCTGCCCATGATGACAAAAAGCCAGAGGATCGCGATCATCCGGCCTGCCCGCTGCCAGAAGCCCGTCAGTCCATCGAGCGCAAAGCCGATAGCAATGAAGACGACCCAGAAAACCTGCAGGACAGTTGAAACCGATGTGCCGGCCAGGGTGCCGACGATTGCACCAAAGCCGAAGAGCAGGGTCACCAGGCCTGCGAGGCCCAGGATCGACGTGATCTCCTGCCGTCTTGTGGCAACGGGCGTGAAGATGAGGCAATGCGCCCCGGCCGCCGCCGACAGCACTGATAGCTTGAAGGCCGAGACGCCCGGCACCAGGGCTGCAATGCCATTGCTGAGTGCGACACAGGCAAGCACGGTCAGCATCAGGTGAATGCCGCGCACGAGGCGCAACGCTCCGGGATCGGTGCGCTGCAGTTTCGTCAGGGCATGGGAAGCGGCTTGAAGCATTTGTTTAACCTAGACGACTTGTTCTAACATGTTGACCTTGTATAACAAATTGCCTTTGACTCATTTCGCTTCAGTTGCTCATACCCTCATATTCCCAATCGAACTTCTGCCTTAAACAAGGAAGGCTATTCTGAAATGTACCGGCGTCGCATGCTGTAATTGTGGATTCGATGTGCTCCATGATCTCTTTCGGATCGAAAGTGGAAAATTTTAGAAATCCCTTTCCAAACCAGGGATTTTTCCTTTTGCCCAAATCTGGGCAAATGACGACATTCACTGTGAAATAGTCCGCTGATTTGCTTCCGAGATCACCGACGGAAAGTGTAAAAAGCATCGACGATTGCCGGTGCTGGGGAATGGCGTTGATGTCAATGAACACGTTCGCCGTCTGCGCTTTGAAGTCGCCAAAGTCGCCGAAAATAATATCGTAGTGTTTCAGTTCTATCGGCATGGCTGTTCCAGGCGGGTGGCGGGACACTTCTCCGTTTCGGTCCGAAGCGCTGTCAGACTTGTTTCAAACTTAGTTGCATCCAAACAAAAAGGCGGCCCCGCAGGACCGCCTTTCGTGTTTTCGCAGTGACTGCCGATCAGCGCGTCAGCGGCTTGTACTTGATGCGGCGCGGGTCGGCGGCGTGGGCGCCGAGGCGGCGGACCTTGTCCTTTTCGTAGTCTTCGAAGTTGCCGGCGAACCATTCCACATGGCTGTCGCCTTCGAAGGCGAGCATGTGCGTGGCCATGCGGTCGAGGAACATACGATCGTGGCTGATGATAACGGCGCAGCCGGCGTAGTTTTCGAGCGCGTCTTCAAGGGCTGCGAGCGTCTCTGTGTCGAGGTCGTTGGTCGGCTCGTCGAGCAGCAGGACGTTGGCGCCCTGCTTCAGCACCTTGGCAAGGTGCACGCGGTTGCGCTGGCCGCCGGAGAGATCGC
>ENA-ORCZ01000339-ORCZ01000339.1-marine-metagenome-genome-assembly--contig:-NODE-339-length-24143-cov-3.584601_pt1 | contig 24143 bp, 20 predicted proteins | sample MGYA00237785_ERZ508519 | MGnify/ENA primary metagenome ERZ508519 (study PRJEB26189, sample SAMN06268790) | marine metagenome | isolation source: Bioluminescent Bay, La Paraguera, Puerto Rico | place...
GATATGACGCCCGACAAATCCGGTGCCGCCAAAAACGGTTACGATACGACGATCCATGCTTGCTCTCTCCTTGCCGGTCGGGACGATACGGACGATACCCACATCAGATGCCCGTGCTCGGTGGCCTTGGGGTCCGGAACGCCAAGACGGTCCGGTCCGAAACTGATCCTGTGGAAGATCATATGGTGCCCTTACAGAAGACGATATGAGTGTCCGCAGGCTCTTGGGTTATATACGACCCGCAATTGTGGTCAAGAATGCGGTTTTATGAAACGTTTTCGTCTCTGGCCTGCAATTTGGCCAGTATTTCATCATGCAGTGCCAGCAAACCGGCCCGATAATCAGGATAGCGCAGCTTAACACCCAATTCCTGTTTGATCCGCGCATTTGACACGCGTTTGTTGTCTTCATAAAAGCTTGCCGCCATCGGGCTTAGCTTGGCGGTGGCAAAATCCTGTTCGGGTGGCGGATCAACCCCCAGCAAACCGCAGGCATGGGCAATCACATCCTGCGGCGGGGCCGCATCATCATCACACACATTATAGGCCGCACCGCAATTGGGCTGTTTGATGGATGCCAGAACCGTCTGGGCGATGTCATCAACATGGATGCGCGAAAAGACCTGACCGGGTTTGACAATCCGGCGCGCACGACCCGAGCGAACGGTTTCAAGCGCATTGCGACCGGGGCCATAGATGCCCGCCAGTCGGAAGCTTTGCACACACAGGCCATGGCGACGGCCAAGATCAAACCACGCCTTTTCCGCCGCAACACGTTTGCGCCCGCGCTTGCCGCTTGGCAGAAGATCATCATCCTCGGTGACTTCGGCCCCGTTGCGATCACCATACACCCCGGTGGTCGACAAATAGCCAATCCATGTACCCGCGGGCAATGCTGCAAGATCACTGCCATGATGATGGATCACCGGATCGCCCATCCCGCCGGGCGGGGCCGATGAAAGTACATGCGTCACGCCTTCGAGCGCGCCGACGATATCGGCAATCGGTTGATCATCGGAAAAGATAAAGGGTTCGATGCCCTCAGACTTCAGCTGCTCGGCCTTGTCCGCGCTTCGCGTGGTTCCGGCAATTTTCCAACCTTCTGCCTTAAGCTCTTGGGCAACAAGGCGGGCGGAAAATCCCAATCCGAAACAGAACAGCTTGTTGGTCATCAAGGCACCTTTGGTAAGCACGAATTCATGTGAGGGGCACAGTAACGGCCTTCGCACACACAAACAAAGTCTTTTGGCAAAACCTTTTGGACCATGTTTTGTTCCCGCACCCTGTGGCTTTCGGGAACAACAATCATCTTGTTGCCGTTTTCATGGTGTGAGACTTCAAGAATGTGCGTTTACAGATATGCGCATTCCGCCATGGTGGATCGATCATGTGATCTTCTATGGTGAATGCCAGCAATTTTGCCAAAGACGGAGCTTTTTCATGTCACGACTTTTCGCGACCTCGTTCCTTGCGCGCGCCACAGGCCTGCTGTGTCTGGCGGGGTTTGTCGGCATCTATGGCGCAGGATTGCCTTCCGCCAAGGCCCAGACCGAAAGCAACGGTGGCATGACACAGGAAGAAAGCCAGCAATATCGTGACTGCATCAAGCTGGCCCAACTCAAACCCGAAGAGGGCTTTGAAAGTGCGATTGCCTGGCGCGATCTGGGTGGTGGAGAACCGGCACGCCACTGTGTTGCAGTGGCACTGATATCACTTGGTAAATATGAAGAAGCCGCCACCCGTCTTGATGCGCTGGCCAAGGACAGCACAGCGGGACCGGGTGTCGTTGCCGGAATGCTGGCGCAGGCCGGACAAGCCTGGATGATGGCTGATAATCTTGAATTTGCCTGGCGCGATCAAAGCCGCGCGATTGAACTGGTGCCCAACAACCCGCAGCTTTGGGTGGATCGCGCCATGGCGCTTGGCCTTGCCGGGCAATATTGGGAGGCGATTGACGACCTCAATGCCGCCCTTGACCTTCAACCCGACTATACCGAGGCCCTGATTTACCGTGCATCGGCGTGGCGGCTGCTTGAAAGTTACGATTTGGCAATGACTGATATCCAGCAAGTTCTGAACCGGGAACCCCAGAATGTGCAAGCGCTTTTTGAGCGCGGAAAACTGCACCAGATTGCCGGTGACACCGATCTTGCGCGCAAGGATTGGCTAACTGTCATAGAACTTTCAAATGGAACCCCTGTTGCTGACGCGGCAAAAGCGAATATAGAGAAGATGGATGTTCGCACCGGATCGGACTGACGGGGACCGTCAGTTCAGAAAACAGGTTCACGGTGATCGATTTCCTTGTATATGACCGGTAGAACCATTTGCCGGATCATCACCGGATACGTTTTGGGGGACGAAATGCGTCGCACGCTTGCCTTGGCTACTCTTGCCGCATCACTGGCACTTCTGGCATCGCCTGCCGCACAGGCCCGCGATCAAATCAGGATTGTTGGATCATCAACCATCTTTCCGCTGACCACCAAAGTCGCCGAGCATTTCGCCAAAACCACGGGCGCACCGGCACCCGTTGTTGAAAGCACCGGTTCAGGCGGCGGCTTCAAGCTGTTTTGTGGCGGCATTGGCGAACAGTTCCCCGATATTGTTGATGCATCGCGCCAAATCACCGGATCGGAAACCGCCATTTGCGCGGCAAATTCTGTCCGCGACATCAGCGAAATCAAGATCGGCTATGACGGCATTGTCTTGCTGGGGTCGCGTGAAGCACCGGGTATGCAACTTACCGCCCGTCAGCTTTATCTCGCCCTTGCGCGGACCGTTCCGGTCAAGGGTGCGAGTGTGCCAAACCCGCATGAAAAATGGTCTGATATCGATCCCAACCTGCCGGACCTTAAAATCCGCGTTTATGGCCCGCCGCCGACTTCGGGTACGCGCGATCTGATGGGGCAGCTGTTGCTTGATCAGGGTTGTGCGACATTTTCAGATATCGCAAGCCTTGAGGCAACCGATCCTGACAGCTTCCGCCTGCTGTGCCGCACCCTTCGTGAAGACGGGGCCTATATCGAAGCCGGCGAGAACGACCGGCTGGTGATCAGCAAGCTTGAAAAAGACCCTACCTCATACGGCGTGATGGGCTTTAACAATCTGGAGCGCAACCGCGAACGTCTTCAAGGTGTTCCGATCAACGGCATTGAGCCGGGCTATGAAACCATCCTTGATGGCAGCTATCCGGCATCGCGTGCGCTTTATCTGTACGTCAAGGATGACCATCAGCAACTGGTCCAGAGCCTGGGTGACTTTATCTCGACCTATGTGTCGGAAGCGGTGATTGGCGAAGAAGGCTTACTTGCCGATAATGGTCTGGTCCCGCTGACCAGTGACGAGCGCGCTGAAACCATGACCAGTGCCGCGAAATTCGCTGGAAACTGATCAGACACCAGATGACGCAAACATAGCGAATACGAACGGCCGGGCATCAGTCCGGCCGTTTTGCCATCCAGACCTGATTGCTGGCATATTTCGGTGGATTGCCCTGAAAATCAGAAAATTCCGATATCGAAACGAATCCTGACAGTTCCAGAATCAAACGCATTTCACTGCGATGCACCCAGCGCAGATGATGCCATGAATCCTCGCAACGGATGACATCGCCCTGATCGTTGATCTCCTCAAACCGCCAATGTTCGCTGAACTTCTGGGTCAGGGGATCATTGGTGCGTTCCATCGCCGTGATACGGAGCCGACTGCCCGGCTGCCCGACGCCATCGGGCATCGGAAAGATCGGCAGTTCGACATGTTCCGGATCACCTTCGGGCAGGCAATAGCGCAAATCCGGATCCATCAGATCAAGGGCAATCGCCCCGCCGGGTTTGAGATGGGCAAAGGCGCGTTCAAGGGCGCGCCGCTGATCACTTGATTCGGTGACTTCCTGAAACCCGCGAAACGGGATGATCACCAGATCAAATTGCCGCCCCAGATCGAAGTCACACATACTGCCAAGGTGCCATGTCAGATCGGGATAATTGGCGCGTGCCTGATCCAGCATGGCGGGGGCCAGATCAAGCCCCTCGACCTTGATACCTAACTTGGCAATCGCGGCACTGATCCTGCCCGTCCCGCAGCCCAGTTCAAGCACGCCGTTTTGATGCGAAAGGCTGTTTGCGATGCGGGTATAAAAGGGAATGGGATCTTCGAAAATCTTGCGATCAAGATCAGCGCGAAGATCGTAACTGGCGGTATTTAACCCTCCCTCAGGGTAGAATTCATCAGATATGGATGAATCCTTCATTCAAAATCCAGTTCGGCATAATGGCTCGACGGCGGGAAACTTGCCTGCCGATCGGCCAGAATATCGCGCATGGCAGGGCGGCTTTTAATCCGCATGTACCAGTCCTTGGCGCGCGGATGTTTCGACCAGTTGATGTCGCCCATATAGTCGATCACGGAAACCTGTGCGGCAGCCGCAAGATCGGCCATGGTCAGATGATCACCGGCCAGCCAGTTACGGCGTTCAAACAACCAGCCGATATAATCCATGTGATAGGCGCCATTGGTGCGCCCGGCGCGCAGGACCTTGGTATCGGGGGTGCCGGTTGAAAAGAAGCGTTTCAGAAGCTTCTCGCCCAGCAAATGGTCGGTGACCTCGCGATTGAATTTGCCGTCAAACCACGCGACAAGGCGGCGGATTTCGGCGCGTTCCTTGGGGTCGGATCCAAACAGTTTTGGCTCGTCCGCGTACACCTCGTCGAGATACTCGCAGATGACGCTGGAATCACAGAGCACCGCGCCGTCTTCTTCCTTAAGCACAGGCACTTCACCGGCCGGATTAAGCAGCAGGAAATCGTCACGCCGCTCCCAAACCGGTTCGGCGATGAGTTCGAAATCAAGCTTTTTCTCGGCCAGAACCAGACGGACCTTGCGCGAAAAAGGTGAAAGCCAAAAATGATATAACTGACGCATGTGCGTGAAGATACCCGACCAAGATGAACGTTTTGCAAAGACCCGACATAGGGTGCAAACATTCCAGAAACCGCAACGAAGCCGGTTCGTTTCCAACCCGGAACTGCAAGATATCTCAAACCATGCAACGCGGGCGAAGTAAAGCCCTTCAAGCAACCAGAAGTGCAATTTTGCTATACGTAACGGTCATGCCTGACCGAAAGCTTAACCACGCCCTGTCACGCCCGGCTTTGTGCCAGTTCCAGCATGCCCTCCAGATCAAGGCAGGCTTCAAGATGATCGGCCAGCTCATCAAGGGCGGCATCAATACTGGCCTCAAAATGCGTAATGCTGTGTGCTTCGCCGGACCGTAATGCCGCCAGAAAGACATGGCGGAATTCATCACTGCCAAACAGGCCGTGCAAATAGCACCCCAGAACCCGTCCATCACTGCTGATCGCGCCATCAGAAATGCCATTGAGATCAAGCCAGCTTCGCGCCCGATCCGGGCCATCGGTCCGGCCCATATGGATTTCATAGCCATCGACGGGTGTTCCGGCGGCAAGAACAGTATGATCGCCAACCGTCAGTCCGGTTGTTTTGCGCAGCGTCTTGTCGCCCGCCATGACGGTTTCAATATCAAGCAAACCAAGGCCAGGCTCGCTTCCCGGTGTACCTTCAACCCCGTCCGGGTCATGGACCATATGGCCCAGCATCTGATACCCACCGCAAATGCCAATCACATGGCCGCCACGCCTGTGATGGGCCAGAATGTCGATATCCCAGCCCTGATCTTTGACGAACCTGAGGTCCGCCATGGTCGATTTTGACCCCGGCAACAGCACCAGATCACAATCGCCCGGGATCACTTGCCCCGGCTTGATCACCAACAATTCCACATCATCCTCGGCCGCCAGCGGATCAAGATCATCGAAATTGGCAATTCGCGGCAGATGCGGCACGGCAATGCGCAGGACTGTGCCCGCGTCATCTGTGTCCTTGCGTTGATATTTCCCGGCCTTTTCCAGCGCCACACCATCCTCGGCAGGCAACTTATAGGCACCATTCCAATACGTTGCGATACCGTAACTTTTAAGCCCACAGCGTTCCTGAATGATGCCGGTGGCCGGTTCAAACAGCGACACATCGCCGCGAAACTTGTTGATCACATAGCCCTTAAGCCAGCGGCGGTCATCTTCGGACAGCAACGCATGCGTGCCAACGATCGAGGCAATCACACCGCCACGATCAATATCGCCGACCAGAATGACCGGAACGCCTATGGCCTCGGCAAAGCCCATATTGGCGATGTCAGAGGCCCGCAGATTGACCTCGGCAGGTGAGCCTGCACCTTCGATCAGGACAAGATCGGCATCAACTGCCATGACCTCAAAACTTTCCACCACCTTGGGCAGCAGATCGCGTTTAAGGCGATAATAATCACGAGCTTTGGCACTGGTCAGGACCTTGCCCTGCACCACCACCTGTGCCCCTATGTCGCTTTGCGGTTTCAGCAAAACCGGGTTCATATGCACTGTCGTTGGCACACCTGCTGCACGCGCCTGAAGTGCCTGCGCACGGCCGATTTCGCCGCCATCATCGGTGACGGCGGCATTGTTTGACATATTTTGCGGCTTGAACGGGCGCACCCGAAGGCCCCGACGCGCATATGCCCGGCACAATCCCGCGACCAGCAAGGATTTCCCGACGTCAGAACCGGTACCTTGCAACATCAGGGCGGGAACAGATTGCGCACTCATTCCGGTTTCAAAACTTTCCTGTAAGCGACCAATGCCAGATCAGAACTCGACGCCGATCTGTGCCTTGATGCCCTGTTCGCGGAACGGGTGTTTGATCATGGTCATTTCCGTAACCAGATCAGCGGCCTCAATCAAGGTATCCGGGGCATTGCGGCCAGTCAGGACAATATGCTGATCGGGCAGTTTGTTGGCCAATGCCTCAAGCACATCCTCAAGCGGCAGGAAGTCATAGCGCAGAACGATATTGATCTCATCGAGGATCACCATCGAATAGCTCGGATCGCGCAGCATTTCCAATGCCTTGTTCCAGGCTTCACGCGCCAGTGCAACATCCTGTGCCCGGTTCTGGGTTTCCCAGGTGAAGCCTGCGCCCATGGCATGAAATTCACAAAGATCGGGGAATTTTTTCAGAAGCTTGGCCTCGCCGGTTTCCCAGCCACCCTTGATGAACTGGACAACGCCGACTTTCATATCATGACCGACACACCGCATCGCCATGCCAAAGGCCGAGGAAGACTTGCCCTTGCCTTTGCCGGTATGGACAATGATCAGGCCCTTTTTATCAATCTTCTGGGCCATCATCTTGTCCCGCGCGGCCTTGATTTTCTTCATCTTTTCATCATGGCGCGCATTGATATCGACGTCTGGCTGGCTTTTATCGGTCATTGTTTCTTCCCTTTGAAATGCCGCCCCAGAATGCGGCGAAAGTCAGGCTCAGGACCTATTAATTTGGTTTGAATGGTTCACCGTATTTGTGCGGATACGCGGAGCAAAACCGCAGGAAGATATACATCTTTCAAGGCTTTGCGACAAAGTAGTCCGTGCAAATACGGTGAATCCGAAGGACAGACCTTATATTTGCAAACTCCTGCGTCAAACCCCTTGGCCGGGATACCAGCCCGACCAGCGGGCTTTTCCTTGGATTTAACAAATATAAGGTCTGCCATTTAAATCAAATTAATAGGTCCTGAGCCTAGGGATCAAGGGCAGTTTTGCGGTGTTTGATCAAGATCGGTATGTGCAATAACGCCTTGAAATCCATGCACCCGTGCAGCCGGGCAAAAGGCCTTCGGATCAACACCTTCATCAACATATTCGACAGCAAAAACAGGCTTTGCTTGCCCGATATAAGGGTCAAATTCCTCCATGAAACCAAGCCTATGGGCTGATTCCAGCAAGGCGAAATCCATCTGATCGACAAGATCGGGCACAAGATCGGCAACATTTTTCTGCCCGATGGCAAGGCCGCGCAGATGGGCCTCCGTGATCAGCCAGTTCACATAGCGCAGCTGATCGGCGCGTGTGATATCAAAACCGGTTGGCTTGCTGCTTTGATCGGCTTCAAAGGCATCAATGTTATCAGGCTCAATCGCCAGAAACCCCTTGTCACGGCAAAGATCAAGACGGGCCCTGATCACATTGGCAAAAAGCTCAAACCGGCTGATATCAAGCCAGTTTTCACCCTCCCAGCCCCAATAGGGCGCGCCGATCACATCGTCCGGAAACTCACTCGCGTCATCCCGCCAATCTTCAACCGCGCCAACATTGACGTAGCAAATCGGATACTGCCCGGCAGCGCGCCAAGCCGCAACCTGATCAGCAGACACATCAAAAAGATCGGCCCCTACCACGCGAATAGTGTCATCGACATCAAGCCTGCCTTGAAGCTGCCAGTGAAACGGGCCGTTTGGGACGGGTGTCCATTCTTTTCTGGTATCCGCCTGTGCGGTTTGCCCATGCGATATCAGGCCGAGGAGAATGCCTGCCCACAGACAAAAGGATTTGGGAATTGAGTTCTTCACGCGATGCATCTGCCCTGAAGTGGTGGGCAGTGAGTTTGCCCGCCCGCACCCGCCAAGACAATCCCACAGACAAAAAGCGCGATCCCAATGACCGCGCTTTTATCTGATCCAAGTTGGCCCAGCGTTACCAATTGGCGCTTTGGCCGGTTGTCAGGCCAAGGTCACTGGTCACCAGATCCGCCCATTTATCGGGTTCTCGCATGTCGATATTGCGCAGTTCCGGGCGGCGCATCCGGGCCTTGTTAAACAATTGCAGGCGATCCCCGGGCGACATACGGCGCAGGCGGTCCAATGCCTTGCGCACGGCCTCATTGCGCGCCCCGGCCGGACTTTGGAAACTTTTCTCGACCACCTCAAGGCGTCTTTCCAGCCAGTCACGGCTGATCGCGACCTGTTCGATCAGGATTTTGAACTCCCGCACCACCGGGAAATGATCAAACCGCAGATGTGCGACCGCAATCGCGGTGCGCCAGACCTGACGTTCAACCCCTTGCAGGTAGCGCCAGTAAATCTTCACCTTGGCATTGATTTCGAACTTGGTCTGATCAGGGCCGGGAAGGTGATGGGCAAGCTCTGTCATGCCGGCATGGAATTCATCAAACGTTACCGGCCGATGCACGCCGTTGAAACGTTCACGAACATCCAGAACTGCGCGAATGGCACCGCGTGCCGGGCGATAGCGCCCGTTGCCGTGCAAATCTGCACGCAGCCAGTCGGGCATGTCGAAATCAGAAAGCAGGGAGTTGACGATATCTGCATGCCTGTCATGGGCAGGCATTGGAGTTTGCAGATAATCTGGCAAACGAACGTTGGTCTTGATATCCATCGCGGCCTCCGATCTGTTCAATCAACCTGCTTCCCATGCAGGCGATCCGAAAGGTGTGCCCCGTCCCTCCAACTTATTAACAGTTGGTTAATTGAGATATAGTGCGAAAACGTAACGTTTCAACTGCCCGGTTTGTTCCGACGGTAAAATTCTCGTGATTCCAATAACAAACAACGGTTGACCGGCTATGCCCGCAGATCGATGGAAACACTGTTGCGCCGCGGCTGCCACAACCCGCGTTCAATGGCCTCATTCAGGCGATTTTTGATATCCTGCAGCGCATCGGGATTGTGATCGGCGATAAAATCACGCACCTCGGCATCGCCCAGATAGGCGTCATAGACAAGATCAAAGTGATGATCGGCAACACAGCGTGCTGTGGCGGCAAAGGCAAACAGGTAATCAACCGTTGCCGCCATTTCGAACGCCCCCTTATAGCCATGGCGCATCACGCCCTTGATCCATTTGGGATTGACCACGCGCGCCCGGACCACACGGGCAATTTCTTCTTCCAGGGTGCGGATTTTGGGGCTTTCCGGACGGGAATGATCGCTGTGATAAACTGTCGGCTGCTTACCCGAAAGGCTGCGTACCGCCGATGTCATTCCGCCTTCGAACTGATAATAGTCATCGGAATCCAGAAGATCATGTTCACGGTTGTCCTGATTATGGACAATGGCATCCACCTTCGAAAGGCGGGTTTCAAACAGACCCCGCGCCGCCGTGCCTTCGGCCCCGTTGCCATAGGCATAGCTGCCCCAGGCAAGGTAGGCATCAGCAAGATCGTCTTCATCTTCCCAGAGTTTTTCGTCAATCATCGCCTGCAAACCGGCGCCATAAGCCCCGGGCTTGGAGCCAAACACCCGGAATCCTGCCTGCCGGGCGGCATCTTCATCGTTCATACCCTGACTGCGAAGTTTTTCGGCCTCGGCCTTCACACGCACAGCAATCGGATTGATGTCATCGGGTTCGTCGGATTGGTCGGCCACCGCACGCACGGCACTGTCAAACAGATCAATCAGGCCGGGAAAGGCATCACGGAAGAAGCCGGATATCCGCAAGGTCACATCCACACGCGGGCGGCCCAGCACAGATGCTGGCATGATTTCAAACCCGGTCACCCGGCGCGATGCGCTATCCCATGTCGGGCGCACGCCCATCAGGGCCAGGGCCTGTGCGATATCATCACCCCCCGTGCGCATGTTGCTCGTACCCCAGACAGAAAGACCAAGCGCACTCGGCCATTCGCCGTGATCCTGCACATGACGTTCCAGAAGTAATTCTGCCGATTTCCACCCCAACTGCCAGGCGGCTGGCGTCGGGACAGTACGGGTATCAACCGAATAGAAATTGCGCCCGGTCGGCAAGACATCCGGCCGCCCACGGGTCGGCGCGCCTGACGGGCCGGGCTCAACGAACTTTCCGGCAAGGCCGCGCAGAAGACCTTCGATCTCGGCCGGGCCACAGCCGGTGACAGCGGGGCGAATAGTCGTTTCGATATCAGAAATAACATCACAGACGGCCGACCACGCCGGATCGGCCTTCACAGTACCCTTGACCAGATCACGGGCCAAAAGCTCGATCCGTTCCACGGTATCGCCGGTGGTGCGCCATGGTCCGATATCACCCGCATCATAGGCCACCAGCACATCAGGCTTGGCGCCCGGCCAGAATTCGGCAAAGGCACAATCAAGCGGATCAAACGCCGGATCACCCAATATATCCTTGGCAATCGCGCGATGCAGGGATGCCTTGGGCCCACTATCTGACCCGCGCGGCAGGCGGGCGAGTGCGACCAGAAGATCGGTCAGAAGGTCACCCTCAGGCGCCTTGCCGTAAATATGCAACCCATCACGGATCTGCAGTTCCTTGAGCTCGCACAGATAGTTATCAAGCTTGGCCAGCGCGCTTTCCTCGTCCTCGCCCGCCTCGATCCCGCAATCACGATCAAGCCCGATGCGGATCGCCAGTTCAAGGATGTCGCGTTTAAGGATCACAAGGCGGCGTGGATCCACCGCGGCGGCGTCATAATATTCATCGACCAGCGCCTCAAGATCCTTGAGCGGTCCATAACTTTCCGCCCGCGTTAAGGGCGGGGTCAGATGATCAAGGATCACCGCCTGTGCGCGCCGCTTGGCCTGTGTGCCTTCGCCCGGATCATTGACGATAAAGGGATAGAAATGCGGGGTCGGGCCGAATACCGCCTCGGGGAAGCATTCCTCGGACAGGGCCAATGACTTGCCCGGCAGCCATTCCATATTGCCATGCTTGCCAAAATGAATGATGGCATCAACGCCAAACACATGACGCAGCCAGATATAAAACGCGAAATAGTTGTGCGGCGGCACCAGATCGGGCGAGTGATAGCTTTCAAGCGGATCAATGTTATAGCCACGCGCGGGCTGCAACCCGACCACCACATTTCCCATCGGCAGGATGGATAGCGCAAAGGCATCCTGACCCGCCAGATAGAACGGATCTTTCGTCGGATCGCCCCAGGCCTCAAGCACCTGATCGCGGATGGCTTGGGGCAGGGCATCAAATGCCTTTTGATACTCGTTTCGCGACAGGGTCACTCGAATTTCGCGATCAGCAAGTAATTTGAAATCGTTGGTCGGCCCGGCCTTGATCGCGGCAATCAGCGCGTCGCCATCCTGTGGCAGACCCTTTACGCCATATCCTTCGCCCTGCATAGCGCGGAGGGTTTCGATCATCCCTGCCGGAGTATCCAGCCCGACCCCGTTGCCAAGACGCGCATCCTTGTTGGGATAGTTGGCCATCACCATCGCCACCTTGCGCGATGGGGCATCAGTTTTGCGTAACCGCACCCAATTGGCAGCAAGACGGGCGGTAAAGGCGACGCGATCACGCACCGGGATGTATTTGACCAAATCAATCTGGGTCAGGTCATCCTTGCCCGCCGATCCCTTGAAAGAGACGGCGCGCGCAAGGATACGACCGTCGACCTCGGGCAGGGCGACATTCATCGCAATGTCGCGTGCGGCCAAACCATTCACACCCTCGCGCCAGGCTTCTTCGCCACCGCCGGACAACACCACCTGAAAGACCGGTGCATCGACCGCATCAAACGGCCCGCCTTTTCGTTCTGATCCCGGAACAGATATGGCAAAACCGGTGGTATTGAGGATCAAATCCGCCCTGGTTTCCGCCAGCCAGTCCTCGACCAAGGCGGCTGCCACCGGATCCTTAAGACTGGCGACAAAAATCGGCAGCGGATTCAGGCCATTGGCAACAAGTTCCTCAACCATCGCGTCAATGACATCAAGATTGGCCGCCTGAACCAGTGAACGATAGAAGATGATTGGTGTAACCGGTTGATTTTCAATCCAATTGGCCCGGATGTCATCCAGGTTTGCCTGTGATTTTCCCGGCCAATATCCCCCGGCCTTGACCAGCGGGGCGGCAGGCGACCAATTCCAGTTCACGCTTGAATTTAGGTTTTCGTACATAAGACGAAGTAAATTCTCGGAATTTTGCGGTCCGCCTTCAATCAGGTAACGCCAGATATTCTGATACTCGCGCCCCTTGACGGTCGAAAGCGTCAAAAGCTCCGCATCGGGTTGATCATCACCGGGCAACAGGACCAATGGAATGTCCTTGGCCCGTGCAAGGGCAACCAACTGTTCGATGCCATAATCCCAATAGCCACGCCCGCCAAGAATGCGCACGATGATGAATTTGGCGTCGGAAAGTACATCGTCGATATAAAGATCGACCGACATGTTGTGACCAAGTTGCAGCAAGCTTGCCAGACGCAAGGAAGGAGTATCGTCACCAAATGCATCCACCAGCCGCGCTTGCGCCCCGGCAAGGCAAGCCAGCTCAGACTCGGCCGCAGACAGGATCACCACGTCGCCGGGTTGCTGTCCAAGGTCGACGGCCTCGCTGCCATCTGTGACCATTCCGGGCTGGGCTGCCAATAGATGCATCGGTTGGTTCCGTTAGTTGGGCCGTTTTTTGGGCGGTTTTTCAGGTCACTTTTCAGATGACCTTTCAGGGTTGCGACCCTGACGAGTAAAGCGATCAAACATCCCCACCCGCACCTTGGTCGGCGGGAAATGCCTGTATCAAAGGATCATCTTCCCGTCGGCAAAGGCTTATCTGGCAACGGGAAGATGATGTTTCACGTGAAACAAAACGTGAACAAACTGACTTATGCCGCCTTGATAGCCGCTTCGATGGCGGCACGATCCAGACCATGCAAACCAATCACCACCAGTTCCGAGCGGCGGGTTTCACCATCCTCCCACGGGCGGTCGAAATAGCGCTGGAACCGTTCACCCACCCCCTGCACCACATGGCGCATCGGTTTGCCCGGCACATCCAGGAACCCCTTGATGCGCAGGACATCAAACTGGCGCACGACATCAATCAGGCGCTTTTCAAGGCTGGCCGGATCGCTGATCGCATCAAGCGACACGACGAAGCTGTCAAAATCATCATGGTCATGTTCGTGACCATCGTCATGATGGCTGGGGCGGCTATCAAGATCATCCTCGGCGGCAGCCCCCAGACCCAGCAGAATGGCGTTTTCAACCCGGGAATGCTCGGTCGCGATGATCTTGACCGACGGCTTTTTCAACTCAGCCCGGATATCGGCTTCGACCTTGCTGCGTTCGGCATCGGTCAAAAGGTCGGTTTTGTTCAGAACCACCATATCTGCACAGTGAAGCTGTTCTTCGAACAGTTCTTCAAGCGGACTTTCATGATCAAGGTTGTCATCTGCCTCGCGCTGCGCCTGTACCGCATGATGATCATGGGCAAACAGACCATCACGAAGCGCTGCACCATCAAGCACAGCCACCACGCCATCGACGGTTACGCGCGAACGGACTTCCGGCCAGTTAAACGCCTTTACCAACGGTTTTGGCAGAGCCAGACCGGATGTCTCGATAACGATATGATCAGGCGGGGTATCGCGATCAATCAGGCCCTGGATGGTTGGCAGAAAATCATCCGCCACCGTGCAGCAAATGCAGCCATTTGCCAGTTCAACAACATCGTCTTCTTCGCAGCCTTCGATGCCACAGCCATTGATGATGCCGCGATCCACACCCAGATCGCCAAATTCATTAATGATCAGCGCAATGCGTTTGCCATTGACGTTTTCCAGCATGTTGCGGATCATGGTTGTTTTGCCTGCGCCCAGAAAACCGGTAATAACAGTTGCCGGGATTTTGCCCAATTGTGCCATTTCTAAAGTCCTTAAAATTCAATTCTTTATGTTACTATTTGATCTGCATCGGGATGCCGGCCACCACAAGGGTGACCTTGTCTGCAATCTCGGCAATGCGTTGATGCAGGCGTCCGGCGTGATCGCGAAAGGCACGCGCCATCGCATTTTCCGGCACGATGCCAAAGCCAACCTCGTTTGAGACAAAAAGCACCGGCACATCAAGGGTCGGCACCAGATCGCAAAGAGCTGCGATCTCGGCATCAATGTCCCGGTCTTCAAGCATCAGATTGGTCAGCCAAAGCGTCAGACAATCAACCAGAACCGGCTTGCCACCCGTGACATTACAGGTCTGCAGCGCCGAACAAAGTTCGACCGGCTCTTCCAATGTCTGCCAGAGATCGCCGCGTGATTGTTTGTGAAGATCTATGCGGTTGGCCATTTCGTCATCCCAGGCACGCCCGGTTGCGATATATGTGCCTCCGCCCGCCTGATTGATGATGTTTTCGGCAAACCGGCTTTTGCCGGATCGTGCCCCACCAAGGATCAGATGTGTCCCGCCATAGGGGCCGTCAGGGGGTAAAGTCTGGGTCATCCCGTTTCTTCCTCGCCATGGCCTCCCACCGAGGCCCGATTGCGTCGTCACCTTCCTTCGAATAGTGACACCTTCGGCAGGTTTCCTGGCTGCGGGCATGAAAGCGATCCGCCTTCCCGGTTTCCCGGTGGCTGGTCTGGCGCATTGGCACCAACCCGGATCGCCCAACCCGATACAGTTGCGGGGGCAGCATCGGCCTTGCACCGATTTCCCATCACCGAACGGTGCGCCGAACCTAGCAGGTTTGCCAAAAATGCCAAAGGTCATTCTCGGCACTTAACCCTTCGTTACCACCCCACCCTAATCGGAAGGTCAGTATTTGTAAGAATTGTCTGCTTGAGGGCCCCTACCATTTCCGCCAACATCAAAACTGTTGCGCTGGAATTAGAGACGGAACAATCCGCGATCTGGCGAAAACCCGGGATGTAGACACATCACCCGGCTGGCTGCAGGAAATACTGCACCGAAACTCTTGGGGTAATCTGGATTTTTCAAGACCAATGGCTATACGTTCTCACCTATCCAAAATCCGACAGATGAACGCGCCAACCTGGACCACATCGTCTCGCAAGGACATGTGGCTGGGATTGCTGGACCGTTTGAACAGTCCTGATCGGTCATTTCAGGATTTTCTTGAACAGCACGCAACCGATGGCGAGATCACTCTGGCACGGCGCGATGTGCGCGACATCTTTGCCGAGGATGCCTCAAAGGGTGTAATCGCAACCATCATCTGGTCCCATGAACGTGGCATTCGCGTCAATGCACTGTCGTTACTTGTGCGCGATATGCCGACCCTTGTGACCCTGATGTCGATCTCGGATTTCGGACAGGACGAGCTGAACGAGCTGCTTTCCCAGCCCGGAATTTCTGTTCCGACTGCCAGCAAGATGTTGTCTGCCTGCGGCAAGACTTATTGCGGGATGCCGGCCGCGATCATTGATGACACCATCATTCAGGTCATCGAAAGCGCATCCTTTGCCAGTGATTTCCCGAATGTTGCCAAACTGCGCAGTAAATCGCGCAGCCGTCCGGTACCCTATTATCAGGCCTATCTGCGCGATGTTTTCGACATCTGCGAAAAACATGATCTGAACCCGGATATGGTTGACCGCTATCTGGCAGAACATGCCCTTGATGACATGGCATCAGATATCGAACTGGCATCCGCCTGAGGACAGCCGCCTTAGAAGCGCTGATTAACCCCGGTTACGCGCCAGCCCGGCTCTTCGACCCCGTCAATATATTCAAGCGTGGTCAAACCCAGCGTATCAACATGAAATGCCAGTGCTGTTTCAAGGGATAAGCCCAACGCATTCGCCAGAAGGGCGCGCACGGTACCGCCATGCACGATCGCCACAATGTCCTTGCCGGCCCAATCGCTGTTTAATTGATCAAAGACCGGCCCGACACGGGCAACCACATCGGCGAAGCTTTCACCATTCGGGGGCTGCTGGCGGGCAAAATCCGTCCAGAAACGGGTTGTTTCGCCTTTTGGTAAATCATTCCAGTTCTGCAATTCCCAATCACCGAAATGCTGTTCGGCAAAGCCGCTTTCAGCCTGCGGCGTTACGTCTTTGTCCATGAAGGCCTGCAGACTACGCGCCGTATCAAACGTACGTGACAGATGGCTGGTCACCCAGACGGCATCACTTGGAAGTTGCCGGGCAAGGGCAGCCAGTGCCTTTTGATCGGAAAGGTCGGCGGGCATGTCACTTTGGCCATAGACCAGCCGTTTCGGATTTTCGACGGGCGCGTGACGCACCAGCCACCAGCGGGTTGTTTTCAAACTGCTCACGGCATTCCTTCTTGTTGCTGTGCTGATTGATCAAAGGACGGCAATAAAAGCAATACCGACAAACAGTTCGGTCACGATCTGGGCTGCCCCCAGGACATCGCCGGTCTGGCCACCGATCTGCCATTTCGCCACTGCCGCAACAAGCCCAACCGCCAACAGTCCTCCCACCAAAATGGCCATCGTCGCAAATAGACCCGATAAAACAAGCGACAGGATCAAAGCAAGGCCAACACCCAAACCGACCATCATCACATTTGGCGTCCCGGCCCCCTTGCCCAAACCATCGGCGCGCGCCGGAGGCAGGATATGCATGACCACTGGCATTGCCGCCCGTGATGTTATCGCCATCACCAGAAACAGGATCGCCGCCTGACCGGCATCGCCCGCCGCAGAAAGCAAAATCAGACGCAGGCCAAAACACAGGATCAGGGCAACAACGCCATAAGTACCGATATGGCTGTCGCGCATGATTTCAAGTTTGCGCGCACGCTCAAACCCGCCGCCAAACCCGTCGGCGCAATCTGCGATGCCATCTTCATGCATTGATCCGGTCAATAAAACCATGCCTGCCAAGGCGACAATCGCAAAAATCAGGATGTTGGCTGTCAGGGAATAGACCAGCATCGCCGGCAGCATGGCAAAACCAGCCAGCAGCAGACCAACCAACGGCCAAGACCAGACCGATCTTGCAATTACCTCAGCGCGGAAATCCTCGATACCCTTGACCGGAACGCGGCTCAGCAATGCCAAGGCGCGCCAGAAATCGGAAATAGGCGAAACCTCGACGGGGGCATCTGTCGCTGTATCCGGGCCGGGTTTGTAAGATGAATCCGAGCTTTGCATATTTGTTTCGTTTTGGTTATGATCTTTGGATAGCATAAATTTCCGATTTTCAAACTGGCAATCTGTTGCGCCCGGGCATAGTGTCAGGGCCTAGTTTGGCCCTACTTCCTGAACCGCCTCACACAATTGGTTTCTGAGCCTAATCTTTACCACCCCGGAAGCCAAGCGGAACACTAGTTAGGCACCTTTGTCGCCAGCCGGAGACCAAAATGTTCAACCCGAAACATCCGCCCCAAAATCTTGAGGAAATTCGCGCTCTTCTGGCCGAACTTCCCGAAGTCGATCAGGAAGCGCAGGCCGCCGTGGCCCAGCGCGAACCGACATTGACCAAGCCTACCGGATCACTCGGACGGCTTGAGGATTTCAGCCTTTGGCTGGCAGGGTGGCAAGCAACATCACGCCCACGCATGTCGCGGCCACGCGTTACCGTCTTTGCCGGCAGTCACGGTGTCGTTGCGCAGGGCGTTTCGGCCTTCCCGGCCAGCGTGAACCAGCAGATGGTGGAAAACTTCATCAATGGCGGGGCTGCGATCAACCAGATTTGCAAGTCTGTCGATGCCGAACTCCGCGTCATGGAAGTCGCCCTTGAAATCCCGACCAACGACTTTTCCCACGAACCGGCGATGGATGACGAAGGCTGTGCCGAGGCGATGGCCTTTGGCATGAGCGCAATTGAAAAGGGGCTGGATCTTTTTGTGCCTGGCGAAATGGGTATTGGCAACACCACATCGGCGGCGGCAATTTCCCATGCACTTTATGGCGGGAATGCTGCGGACTGGACCGGCCGGGGAACCGGAATTGATGATACAACCCTTGACCGCAAGACGCGCGTCGTAGGTGACGCCATCATCCTGCATAAAAACCAGATGCATGATGGATTGGATGTTCTGCGCTGTGTGGGTGGACGCGAAATTGCTGCTATGGCCGGTGCCATCATTGCAGCGCGCTTTGCACGGGTTCCAATATTACTTGATGGTTATGTATCCTGTGCGGCGGCCGCTGTTCTGGCTGCGATGCGCGCAGATGCACTTGATCATTGTCTGATCGGGCATGTATCGGCAGAACCCGGTCATGCGCGACTGATTGAGAAACTTGGCAAGGAAGCACTGATCAATTTCGGCATGCGCCTTGGCGAAGGATCGGGTGCCGCACTTGCCATCCCGCTTTTGCGCGCAGCCGCAGAATGCCACACCGGCATGGCGACCTTTGAAAAAGCCGGGATTGATGGCAAGGAAGAGGCCTGATCATTAGCCTCAGGAAACAAAACAACCAATAGCGCCAGCAGCCTGGCGCTATTTTTTTGTCCGTTCGTTCATCAGATGCTCAACATGGCGACCCTGGAACATGGTGATGTTGATCGAATGCCCGAACTTGATCGCACGCTCGTCATCACAACGGCACAAAATAACGCGGGTATCGCCGGACTCTGCCACCGCGGCGCGCATGGCTTCGCGATGCTCTTCATCCATGTTTTCCATTTCCGGATCCCACAGCATCTTGATCATATCAACGCCGAGCTTGTTACGGTTGATATAGGGCAGGGACAGATAACTGATGCCATCGATACAGATGCGATAGCCACGATCACGGCAGAAATCCCGGGCAAAGAAGAATGCTCCGAGATCGGCAAAAATATCGATTTTCTGAAGCTCGAGCACGATCGTCCCGCGCTGCCCGGCCTTGACGTTACTATCGAACGTCAGGAAGTCCGGTGACAACAGTGTCGAGACGTTCAAATTGATGCTGACAGAGCCGGTCACGGATGCATCATTTGATCGGGTCAGAAGCGACAACATGCGCCGATCCAGAATTTCAGTCAGATGCTGAAACAGCCAGCGGTTCGAGAGAACATTGACATCTGGCAGCAGCGTGTCCTGCAAATCCTTGATCGAGATGAACAATTCGTGGAAAACCGGCGTTGGGTTCGCATCACCCACCACGGCACAAATCGCCTGTCTGCGCATAAGGTTGGACAGATCTGCACGCCGCAGCGACTCATCAATACGACCGAGGATTTTCGGGGTCAGCGGCGCACGATCGTCGCTGAGTTCCGGATGGTCATTGTGCCGCTCGGCTGCCTTGCTGACAATTTTGGGTCGGTTGGCATTGGCGCGCACCAACAACTGTGTCAGATGCAGGAATTCCTTATATTGCTGCCCGACATCGAAATAGTCGGTAAAGGTCGCAGGCGCGCCGCTTTCATCCTTGCCATCACTGATCAGCGGATCGTCGTTAAACAGGAATTTCAGCCGGAAAATGACGGCATTCACCTCGTCCATTTCCGCAGCATCAAAGATGAAAATCAGATCCTGGTTAGACAGGGTAAAAATACGCCCGGTGACTTCCGGTACAATTTCTTCAAACGCCGTAATCGCCGTACGGATGTGATGGTCACGGCGGTTAAAGGGCAGCAATTTGGAAAAATGCACATGAATCGCACCAACGCCGTCCTTGCGCCGCTCAAGGCGTCGCACATAGTCAACGAGGAAGGCTTCGGGCGATGGAAGTGAACTATCAGACATAAATGCAATGACCAGAGAATTGTTTCGACGGAATCACAGCCGCTAATCTGCCCGAACCACGATAACGCCGGTGCATTAACAGGTTATGTATTTAGCATTCATGCATGTTGAAACCAAACCCGAATATTGGGGAATTTCAGACACGTCCAAGAAAAGATAAGTCGTAGCTTTCCGCCATCCAAGCTGCTAGTTTCAGCCCGTTTTGATATCAGAGTAACAAGGTCAGAGACGATATGTGGCGACGCAAGCGCGTTTTGGTAACCGGTGGCGCAGGTTTTCTTGGTTCTCATTTGTGCGAACGCCTGCTTGAAGAAGGCAATGACGTTCTGTGCGTCGACAATTTCTTCACCGGCACCAAGGACAACATTGTCCATCTTCTCGATAAACCGCATTTCGAGCTGATGCGCCACGATGTGACCTTCCCGCTCTATCTTGAAGTCGACGAGATTTACAATCTTGCCTGTCCGGCATCGCCCATCCATTACCAGCACGATCCGGTCCAGACGACCAAAACCAGTGTGCATGGTGCGATCAACATGCTGGGTCTCGCCAAACGCGTTGGCGCCAAGATCTTCCAGGCTTCGACCAGCGAAGTTTATGGTGATCCGGAAGTCCATCCGCAAACCGAAGATTACCGCGGCAATGTCAATCCGATCGGCCCGCGCGCCTGTTATGACGAAGGCAAGCGCTGTGCTGAAACGCTGTTCTTTGATTACCACCGCCAGCATGGTCTGGATATCAAGGTCGCCCGTATCTTCAACACCTATGGCCCGCGCATGCATCCGCAGGACGGCCGTGTGGTATCGAACTTCATAATCCAGGCGCTGCATGGCGAAGACATCACCATTTACGGCGACGGCCAGCAAACCCGATCCTTCTGCTTCTATACTGACCTGATTGAGGGCTTTGTCCGCCTGATGGCAACCGACAAAACGGTTACCGGGCCGATGAACCTTGGCAACCCTTATGAGATCACCATTCGTGAGTTGGCAGAGCGCGTCATTGAGATGACCGGCGCCAAATCAAAGCTGATCTTCAAAGACCTTCCGGCCGATGACCCGCTGCAGCGCAAGCCCGACATTACCTTTGCACGAAACACACTTGATGGCTGGGAACCGACTGTAAGCCTTGAAGATGGCCTCGGCTCGACAATTGAGTATTTCCGCAATCTGATTGCGAAACACGGCTAATACGACGACTTCTTTTGGATTTGGACGCGTGATGGATATCAAAGCCTTTTTCGATGCCGAGTTTGACGAGCATCTTGATCTGGTCAACAAGACCCGTGAGGCCACCCGCGATGCCTTTATCGAACTGGTCGAGATTTGCACCGATGCACTAAATGACGGCAACAAGCTGCTGTTTTTCGGCAATGGTGGGTCGGCCGCGGATGCCCAGCATATCGCCACCGAATTCACGGTCCGCTACATCCATGATCGTCGCGCACTTCCGGCGATTGCGCTGACCACCGACAGCTCGGCGCTGACTGCGATTGGCAATGATTTCGGATTTGATCACCTGTTTTCGCGCCAGATCGAGGCACTTGGCAATCCGGACGATGTCGCGATTGGCATTTCGACATCGGGCAACAGCAAGAACGTCAATCTTGGTCTGGCCAAGGCCAAGGAAATGGGTCTGATTGCAACCGGCTGGACCGGCAAGACCGGCGGTGACATGGTAGACCTTTGTGACCCGCTGATGATCGTGCCCAGCAACACCACCGCCCGCATTCAGGAAATGCATATCCAGATTGGCCAGATGCTGGTCGGCGCGCTTGAACATACGCTTGGCCTGACGAAAAAATAGCAGGTGGCCTACCAAGACCGCCTGAATACGCTGACAGAATAAAGAATTGCACCCATGACCGATCTTAGCCATCTGGCCCGACAGGTTGAACAACTGACCAGCGCCAAAGTCCTGTGCATCGGCGATGTGATGCTTGACCGGTTTGTCTATGGTTCGGTGACCCGCATTTCGCCCGAGGCGCCTATTCCTGTCATTCGGGTCGAACGCGAAAGCGCGATGCTGGGGGGCGCAGGTAACGTTACCCGCAATGCCACCGCCCTTGGCGCGTCGGTTCAGTTCCTGTCACTGGTTGGTGATGACCTGCCCGGTCGCGAAGTCATGGAATATGTCGCCAGCGACAATGGGGTTGAGCCCTATATCCAGACGGAACGCAACCGCCCGACAACAATCAAAACCCGCTATATCGCGGGGGGACAGCAATTGTTGCGATCTGACAACGAAACCACCAATGCCATTGCGCCAGCATCAATTAGCAATCTTTCGAAACTCGCAGGTCAGCTGGCAGGGGATGTTGCAGCGATCATTCTGTCTGATTATGGCAAGGGTGTCTTGCATGCCGATGTCGTTGCAGCCGCGATCAAGGCAGCGCGCGCAGCCGGAAAACCCGTCATTGTCGATCCAAAGGGCAATGATTACAGCATCTATCGTGGTGCCACAGTGGTGACGCCCAACCGCGCAGAGGCCGAAGCGGCAACCGGGATTGCCATCAACAGCGACGACGATGCCATCGCGGCTGCGAGCACGATCATCACCGAATGCGGTATCGAGAATGTCCTGCTTACCCGCAGTCAGGATGGCATGACCCTTGTCACCAAGGATGGCGAGGCATTGCACCTGCCGACCGAGGCCCGCGAAGTATTCGATGTATCGGGCGCCGGTGACACGGTTGTCGCCTGCCTCGCATCAGCCGTGGCAGCCGGATCCAGCCTTGCCGATGCCGCACGTATCGCCAATGTTGCAGCGGGCATCGTGGTTGGCAAAATCGGGACCGCGGTTGTTTATCCGGACGAGCTCATTTCCACCCTGCATCACCATGACCTGATGATCGGTGAAGCCAAACTGATGCCGCTTGATCGCATGGTCGATCGTGCAGAACGCTGGCGGCGCAAGGGATACACGGTCGGCTTTACCAATGGCTGCTTTGATCTGCTGCATCCGGGGCATCTCAGCCTGCTGAAACAGGCGCGGGCAAATTGTGATCGTCTGATTGTCGGGCTGAATTCTGATGCATCCGTCAAACGCCTTAAGGGCGAAGCCCGTCCGGTTCAATCCGAAGCTGCCCGTGCAGCGGTGCTTGGATCGCTCGAAACCGTCAGTGGCGTTGTGATTTTTGGTGAAGACACCCCGATTGAACTGATTTCTGCGATCAAGCCAGACATTCTGGTCAAGGGTGCAGACTACACAATCGACAAAGTTGTCGGGGCCGAAATCGTTCATGGCTATGGCGGCAAGGTGGTTCTGGCCAATCTTGAAGATGGTTTTTCCACCACATCAACCATCGCCCGAATGAATAAGGGCAAAGACTAACCTTTGCCATCCGGCCAGGGTGAGATAATCAGATCAGGCCAGATTTTCTGCCAACGGACCACCTTGGTCTCATAGACCTTTTTGACCGGCAAAACCGTGTTCGGGATGATGCGGCCTTCCATCACAGCCGAAAGGCCAAACGGCGCATAGATGCGATAGGCATCTGGTCCATGCCCGCCAGCCTCCTTGCGCACGCCAATTGCACTTGTTTGATAGGCAAAGCGATCAATGCCGTCGCTTGCGGCATGCACCGCGCCATAGGGAATACCAAACTTTTCCGGATACCAGATTGGCACACGTGCCTGATTACGGATTTCGATAGAAACTGCGATATCGGAAAATAATTCAGTCCCTTGTGCGATCACGCGATCCTCGGCATCCCATGCCGTATCGGGATCGAAATAAAAAAGATCATAGTCTGCGATATCCGCATCGGGGGCGCGATTGGCTGTGATGTTCCAGATGGTCTGGGCAAGGCATCCGGCGGTCAGCCACCAGTCTTTGATCCCGCAGGCTGAAAACCGGTCGAGAATGATTTGGTTGGTGCGGTTTTGCAGGATGCCTTCAAG
>ENA-ORCZ01000340-ORCZ01000340.1-marine-metagenome-genome-assembly--contig:-NODE-340-length-24045-cov-4.316881_pt1 | contig 24045 bp, 17 predicted proteins | sample MGYA00237785_ERZ508519 | MGnify/ENA primary metagenome ERZ508519 (study PRJEB26189, sample SAMN06268790) | marine metagenome | isolation source: Bioluminescent Bay, La Paraguera, Puerto Rico | place...
CAGCCACGACAATGCCGACACGCCAGCCCATGCTGATCAGGGCGATCAGCAGCACCACGCCGAGCGCCATCGCGAATTTCATCATGAATTCGTCAACAGCCGACGAGATGTTGACAGCCTGATCGCTTACTTTTTCGAGCGTGATTCCAAGGGGCAGCGTCTGTGCGATCGCAGCCGTCTTTTCCTCTAGAGCCTCGCCGAGCGCGAGACCGTTCCAACCCTCCTGCATCACTACCGAGAGCAGGATCGTCGGCTCTCCCTGATGCCGGATGAGATAAGTTGGAGGGTCTTCGTAACCGCGCCGCACCTCTGCGATGTCGGAGAGTTTCAGCATTCGCCCCCGGGCAGCGATCGGAGTATCGGCGATCGTCTGGATGCTGTCATAGGCTCCGTCGACTCGAATGAAGACTTGCGGCCCTCGGGTGTCGATGGAACCTGCCGGCATGACGGTGTTCTGCCGCTGCAAGGCGGCAATTATGTCCTGCGCCGACACGCCGAGTGTTGCCAGTCTGGCGTAGGAGAACTCAACGAAAATCTGTTCCGGACGTTCGCCAACGATGTTGATCTTCTTGACGCCGGATACATGCAGCAGGTCCTGGCGGATCGTCTCGGCCTGCCTGACCAGATCACGCATCGGCATGCCCTTGGCCTTGAGCGCGTAAAGGGCGAAGCTCACGTCCGAATATTCGTCGTTGACGAAGGGTCCGAAAACGCCGGACGGCAGATTGCGGGCTTCATCGCCGAGTTTCTTGCGTGCCTGGTAGAATTCTCCCTCGACCGCCGACGGAGGCGTACTGTCTTTCAGTGTGACCGTCATAAAGGCGTAACCCGGCCGCGTGGTCGTCTCCACACGATCATACCAGGTCAGTTCCTGAAGCCGCTTCTCCAGCGGTTCGGCGACAAGATCCTGCATCTCGCGTGCCGTCGCACCCGGCCAAACTGTGGTGACCGTCAAGGTCTTGATCGTGAAGTTGGGGTCCTCCGCCCGGCCGAGATTGACGAAGGCGTAGGCCCCTGCTGCCACCAACAGCAGGATCGAGAACAGAGTGACCGCCCGTTCGCGAACGGCGATTGCGGAAAGGTTCAGGTTCATCTTTTGCCACCGCTTTCCGGCGCGGTTCTGACCTGGGCGCCATCCCGCAAGAGATGCACCCCAAGAGCAACAACCTGTTCACCTGTATCCAACCCGGAGACTACGGCAGATTCGTTGGTCAGGCGCACAAGTTTGACGGACCGGAAATCCACGGTCGAGTTGACACCGTCGACAATCCAGACACCGGTCTTCTGGCCGTTATTAAGAACCGCTCCGATCGGCACCTCCACCTCCGGCTGGCTTGGTTCGTTCACCAGCCGAATGGTGACCGTTGCACCGAGGGGGGCTGCTGCCGCGTCACCGTCAAGCACATACCGGGCTTCGTAGGTGCGCGTCTGGGTGTCGGCCGCATCGGATAACTGCCGCAGATGCGCCTGAAAACGGCGTCCGCTGCTTCCATAGAGGCTGGCGTCGGCCACCGAACCGATCTTCGGCCGGATCGTTTCCGGCAGCGCCACGACGGCCTCACGGGCGCCTGCCTCGGCAATGCGGAACACGGTCTGTCCGGCCGCGACAACCTGTCCCGGTTCGCCGAGCGTTTCGAGAACTGTGCCATCGGCGTTCGCAACCAGAACCGCATAGTTCACTTCGTTTTCGGCGACACGTGCTTCTGCTTGCGCCGCCGAGAGTTGTGCCTGAGCCACATCGATTGCGGCTTTTGCCTGCTCATAGCGTTGATGGGGAACCCAGCCGTTCTTTACCAGACGGGCATATCGTTTTTCATCCGCCTCCAGTTGGACGACCGTTGCGTGCGCCGCGGCAACCGCATTGCGTCTTGCCGTCAGGGCGAGGCGCAGATCAGTTTCGTCAATCCGCATCAACGGCTGACCGGCTTTGACCTGTTCTCCGGTATTGACCAGCCGTTCGACGATCTTTCCGGGAACACGAAAACCGAGATTGCTCTCCACCCTGGCTCCAATTGTCCCGGTGAAGCTCCGTTCCGATCCGGCCACAGGTGCCGCCGTTGCCAGTCTTACGACCGGCGGCTCCTGTCTCGGGTCGACGATTGCGGAGGCTTTCTGTGTAGGAAGGCCGAGTGTGAAGAATGCAGCAGCCCCTGATATCGCGATCAGGACGCCTCCCAGCACAATAACAGGTTTCTTGCTCATGCTCGTCGCCTCACATCATTTTAGATTGCACTCGAACTCTATATAGGCTACATAGATTACAAGTGCAATCTAAAAAAGGATGCTTGCGATGCGTGTGAGTCGGGAAAAGGCTGCGGAAAACCGCGAAACCGTGATCAATGTGGCAAGCCGCCTTTTCAGGGAGCACGGTTTTGACGGTATCGGTCTCAAGGACCTTATGAAGGGGGCGGGGCTGACCCAGGGGGCGTTTTACAAACAGTTCGCGTCAAAGGAGGATCTGGCCGTACAGGCGTCGAGGCGCGCTTTTGAGAGTGCTTCAGATCGTTGGTCCGACGCGATCGAAGCACACCCAGAGAACCCGCTCGGTGCGGTGCTCTCCTTCTATCTGAGCATGGATCATCGTGAGGAAAGGAGGGACGGCTGCCCGATCGTCGGGCTCGGATCCGATGCCGCAAGGCAGAGCAGCGATGTGAAGTCTTCGTTCGAAGACGGTGTCAAGGCGCATCTTGAAGTCCTCGGCCACCTGGTCGGCGAGCCCGGCGGCGAGGAAGCCGAAAGCAAGGCAATGTCCGTTCTCTCCACGATGATTGGAGCGCAGGTCCTCGCGCGCGTCGTCAACGACAAACAACTGTCGAGGCAGATCCTGCATGCGGCCGCGCAGAGCGTGTTGGCGCAGGCGTCTGCCGATAACGACGAACCTGGATCAATTCAATGAAAACGAATTCTGCGATTGCAGCATGATCCGAAAGGACCAGTTCAGCGGTGAAGTCTATCCATTTGGACAAATTGCTAACTTCGCCACCTGGTTAGAGGAACGCGTGGCCGTTTGTCATTTTAGGGAAAATTTTTTAGGAGCAAAGCACTATTCAGCTATTTGACGTAGGTTCAGTATATGCAGATCAATTTGAAACGCGCATTGGCCGGGATTACCGGTCTTGGACTGATCCTTCTCACCGTAAATGTCACGCTGGTGGAATGGGGTGGCGGCCCCGCACTGCAGGTCGCGCAGCCTGTCTTGGCGCTGGCTCTGCTTGCCCTGCTGACGCCTCAGGTGCGGCTCGGCCGTCAGGCTTTCGTCCTCATCGGCATCGCCCTGACGGTCGCCTTGGTCTTTCAGGGATCTGACTGGCTGGCCCTGTCCCGTGCCGGACTGGAAAAGGCGGCGTTCATCTGTGCGTTCTTTTGCGCATTGTCCAGCCTGCGCAGTGTGGCTGAAGTCGCGCCCTCTATTCAGAAGGCAGGCCGCTTTCTGGCCAAGCAGCCGCCGGGTCGGCGCTATATCGCCCTGACTTTCGGTGGACAGATGTTCGCACTGGTACTCAACTACGGTGCCATTGCGCTGCTTGGCGCCCTGGCGACGGCGAATATGGGTATGGAACGGGATCCGCGCATCCGTAAAATCCGGACTCGCCGCATGTTACTGGCAATCCAGCGTGGTTTCACCTCCACCCTGCCCTGGTCACCGCTGTCCTTCGCCGTCGCAATTACTACGGCGCTTGTTCCCGGTACAAGCTGGGCCACCGTTGTCGTGCCGGGACTGATCACAGGTTTCCTGATGGCAGGAGCTGGATGGGCGCTCGACACCATCTTCAAACCACGCGTGGCACCGAGACGTGGATCAAGAGAAACGCCGGATGGAAGTTGGCTGTTAATGTCGCCACTGCTCGTACTGCTGGTCCTGATCATGGGGGGTAGCGCGGGCTTGTTCCTGTTGACCGGGATAAGGGTTGTGGGGTTGGTCCTTCTGGTGGTGCCGGTGGTGGCGGTTGCGTGGGCTTTCCTGCAGACGCGACACGCAAACGGGGGCAGCGAGCAGGGATTACGGGCACGGATAGGATCCTACATGATGACGGATCTGCCAAGTGTCAAAGGGGAGGTCGTTCTACTGATGTTGGCGGGATACATCGGGACGGTCGGTTCAGCCCTGCTCACCCCGGCGATGACGGCAAGCGGGCTGGATCTGTCGGAAATCCCTGCACCCATCATCTTGGTGGCCTGCATTTATGTCGTTCCGTTGGCCGGCCAGTGCGGGATGAACCCGATCCTTGCTGTGACATTGCTGATGCCTGTCATCCCCTCGGCAGAGGTTCTTGGCGTTTCGCCGACAGCGCTGGTTGTGGCGGTCACAGCCGGTTGGGCGTTGGCGGGGGTTACATCGCCGTTCACCGCGACAACACTATTGATCGGCAGCTTCGGTGGTGTTTCTGCACACCATGTCGGGTTGGTCTGGAACCGTTGGTACTTCATGGTGACTTCAATTCTCTTGTCAGTCTGGGTCGTGGTCTTTGGTTTCCTTTAACAAGCGCAGACAAATGCGGGTTGCACAGACCGAACGAGGCAAGCCGCGGCCAGATATCTGCCTTGCCGCTCGACCGCCAGATCGAATATCGACGGCAGCGGTGATCAGACATCGTTGAACCCAATCAGTCTCTTGACCCCGGCGCGAATGCGCTTGTCTACGGAATAGACCGGAAGCCTTTCAAACCTCAGCTCGGGATAGTCCACCGGAACCGCACCGAATTGCTCCTTATAGCTGCCGAGTGTTCGGGAATTGCCGGATTCGCCCAGGTGATAGTACCTGCACTGTTGCCGGCACGCCAATTCGATCATGGTCGATTGCAGCAGATAATTCGCGTAGGTATTGCCGATAAGCTGCTTGTCCAATGCGCCACGCATGTCATGTGCATTGCGGCCAATGAGGACCATCGCTCCCGCGACCGGGTTACCATTGTGTCTGGCTATTCCGACCTGCAGTAGATCTCCGACTTGGCGGGCCATCTCACGAAATTTCCGGGAAGGATCCCTCATGCGCCCGCGCATTTGCGCAAGCCAGGGAAATTCGTGCTGCTTGTTCGCCCATCTGCCTATCGAGCGCCGGAACAGAATGTCGAAGTCGGATATCAGCGCATCACTGTTCCCCGTCGCAACAGTGACACCATGCTTCAGCGCCCGGCGGATCTTGTTGGATATCTTGCGGTGGAAACGTGTCGACTTCACGTGTTCGAAACCGCCGGCAAGATCAAGGACATGTGCCCTGCGAGGTTCAAGGGTCCAATTTCTGTTTGCTCCGGCCTCAGTCCAGCAGCTCGCATGGGCAGGATTGGGGCGGATCGAGATCGCAGCCGCCGAGAGCTGAGCACAATCGTCAAGGATTGACCCCAGATGGGCAGCCGTCAGCGGCGCCGAACTCAATACCCCACCAAAACCCCATGCGGGTGGCGGCGAGTTGAGGACGGAAATTGTGAACGGAACGATGCTCCTTCTGTAAAATGGAAGGACAGCTTCCAATCCGTCGGAAAAGCGGTAGTACCTGCTGACATTCTGGCTTCTTGACGCTGCCCGGATAGCCTGCGCCCACCTCCTGGACTGAGTGGGCATAGCCAATGGGTCCAATTCGTATAGCGCATCCCACCGGCAAGCCGTGGCAGGCTCAGCGATCTCGATCACAAGGGGGGTAGCGAGTTTCGTCAACATTCCATTACTCGAAATATTGAACAACAAATATAGAGCAACGGGCGTTTCATTAAATAAATACATATATTAATGCACATGCCGAACTAATGACTCCCGCCTACTGTTTGCGGCAGTAAGAGGAGCGTGAATTTCTACGTTTCGAATATCAAATAGCGGCTTCGAGTATAAGGCCAGAAGGTGAAGCCCGCGGCCAGGCCGTGAACAAGTGGGCTTTTCCAATAAGCTCCATGCGCCGGCATGAGGCCGGATCCGGTCTGCTACCCGAACCAGCGTCAGGGTTGGTGCCTGTTCCATCCGCATGCAGCGCAATCCGAAGAACGCCAGGTAAGGCCAGTGGTCGCGCCATGCCTGCAGTCAACGGCACGGGCCAGCCCAAACGTTACCAGGTTCAAGAACGCCATCGTCATTGAGATGGCGCCTTGCCGGGTGTGCCTCATTTCGCGGCGAGCCCGAACAGAGACTTCGCCAGCGCCAGTTTTCCTTCCGCCGCGCGGTCGCAGCAGGCCCGGAAGTAACCGCCAGGCGAACTGATCCTTTCCGGATCACGCAGGGCCTTCTCGGCAACCACCGCCAGAATTGCCGCCGCCGCCTGTCTTCCCAGCCGCCCGCAAGCCTGGGTGTAGGCGGATTCACTGAGGCCTATCCCCACCCGCATGACTTCTGCAGCCGACAACAGCTCCGGCCAACTCGCAAGAGATAGCCCAAAATCACTTTGAACGGCGGTACACGCGCTTTCCAGCAAGGATATCGAAACGGCATCCAGGGATGCTGACCTCTGGAAATCGGCTTCGTTTGAGCGGTTCTGCGGGCGCCTGGAGGTCGAATTGCCCCTACCCGGCTCCGCTTGCTCCCTTTCAGGAGCTATTTCGGCGCCGTAGGCGACGTCAGGATTGGGAATATTTTCATCCGCGTGAGCGGATGTCCGATTATTTAAGCAAGAGTCTGGTGAGCTTGTATTAGATAATTGGGTGACGGCAATGTCATGCTCGCCTGACATATTATTGTTTTTAATGTCTTTCTGGTCCGTATTCGGGGTGTCCGCGACAGCCTCGGCAAGAAGGTCGTAGACATCCAGCAGCGCCTGCGCTTTCTCCTCATTCGAAGCGCCGCTCGCCAGGATCCGGGTCATCTGATCTTCAAAACCGGAGAGGTCGCGTGCGCCGGCCGCCATGAGGATATCGACGATCGCTCTCGAAACCCTCGTGACGGCGCGCCTTGCCTCGCGTTCGGCATTGAGGCGAGCCTGCCATTCGTCCGCCAGGCGCTTGATTTCGCGATAACGGACGCGCGCAGGAGTAAAATCGAGACCATAGGCAAACGTGATGTCGCCGCTGCCATTCCGATGCACCCACCTGCGCCCCGTGGAGCTGTCCCGGTAGGCAAGTACCCGGGCTTCGACAAGCTGCCTCACGGCGCGGATCACCGTGCGTTCGCTTCTGCCGACATAAGCGGCGAGCTTTTCGTTCGAGATCGCGACGATCGGCCGGTTGCCTCCCTTCCAGTCTTCCGCCCTGGACAGGCCCAGCAGAATGTCGAGCACATGATAGGCCGTCGATGTCAGGCCGAGAGGCTGGGCAGCTCTCTTCAGCGCGATTGCAACGTCCGATTTCGCAATGTCGGGCACATCGTTGGACATGGCCAGTCGTTGGGATGCAAGGATCCCCGGCGTCATCTTCCGGAAGGAAGAGACGTTCGAAACAGTAGGCATGAAAACCTCCGTTCGCCGTCACGGACAACGTGCGGCGTCGATCAGATCGGGAGGTTCAGCTGCGGGAAATCGGCAGAAATCCACCGTTCACACAAGATGGATCTTGCGCGTGATTCGGAATTCACCTAAAACAGGGAAGTGTTGAGGTTCCTGTTCGGGCTTTCCCAGCTGAACCGTGATTAAAGAGACTGAACGGTTGCCGCCGTTTCGGTCTCTTTTCATTTTTTGGCGTCTTTTCCTCTGCTTCTCCTCCTTATGGATCGTCAGGCGTCTCTTGCTGCCGGTTCGCAGCCGGCAGAACTTCCATGAACCTGGCAAGCCTGCTTCACGATTTGCGCCCCTTGCCGTCTCTTTGCCGTTTCCGGAAATCCTGATAGAGATCCGGCAGGGTCTCGCCGAGCCAGAGGCTGAATTCCGCCTCGGCTTTCGGGATGGAAAAGGTGGTCATCGAGGCCGTCTTCTTCATCGTGGCAAAAACCGTTCCGTTCGCGGCGATCTCCGTTACGGGCGTCTCCGGCTTGGCCGACTTCTTGTCCCGGCCCTTTGCGGCTCGCGTTGCCATCGACATCCGCTCCTGGCCGGAGGCCGACCTGAACTCGTCGCTTTCCAGGACCTTCCGAACACGGCTTTCCGCGGCCGGGTCATCGAATTGCCTGGCCAGTTCCAGCCAGGCCGGCCGGCCGACATTCCTGGCGCGGCCGATGGCCCGGATAATGTCGTGCGGGATGCTGTCGGCGATCTTCCGCATGTTCGAAATCACGGTCTGTACCTGACCGAGAACCGGCTGCATTTCGCGCTGTTTCAGACCGGCCTCGCGCAACTGGACCGACCACAGCACCATCTCGGCAAAGGTCAGGTTTTCGCGGACACCGTTTTCAAGCGATTGCTCCTTGATCAGCTCCGCATCGCTCAGCTTCCGCACATAGGCCTTGACCTTGAAGGTCTCCGGTCGGGCGGATTCCGCCATCAGGGCCTGAACGGCCTGCAAACGCCGGTGCCCGTAGGCCAGCTGATAACGGTCTTTTTCGCCCGGATGCGGCCGGACCAGAACCGGGATCTTCTGACCTTCGTCGTGAATGGAGAGCTTCAGCTCCTCCAGAGCCTCTTTTGCCTCCTCATCCGACTCGAACCGGTCCGAGAACGGGCTCGGATCGATCTTCGCCGGATCGAGGGAAACGATGCTGTCCTCGCGCATGTGCGACAGCGCCCGGCCCATGGAGTTGACCACCGGCGCGGTCGTCACCTTCTGAGCGGCCCCCGGCGGCGATGCCGGGGCCTCGGCGTCATTCCTTTCCGCGGCGGCCGCCGCGGCGTCGGACATCATTTTGACGATCGATTTCTTCATCATCAAACCTCCCTGCCCCAGACCCTTTTGATGAGATCGAGAATTTCCGCATTCACGCGATCGGCGCTCTCCAGCGCACGCTTCAGCGTCTCGCGGCCGACCTCGCCGGGCTCGATCTCATAAAGGCTCTTCTTGGCGACACCGGCGGAGGCGATTGCGGTCGACTCGATCGCTTCGGCGACCAGGACGTCGGTGCCGAAAAGATCCCGCATGGTGCCCGACATGATCTTCTGCGGACCGTCGTTGGGGTTGACGCGGGTCAGCAGGAATTTCGTGAAATCATGCTCGAAGACCGCTCCGCCCTCCGAGAGGGTGTGCGTCACGTCGGCGATCATTTTCAGGAATTGCGAGCAGGACGAAACGTCGAGCATCGCCGGATGCACGGTGATGATGAGGCCGGTCGCTGCATAAAGCGCCGCCATCGTGGTGTATCCGAGCGACGGCGGCGTATCGAGAACCACGATGTCGTAGTGATGTTCGACCGACCGGATCACCGCATCGAGACGCTGGAAGAAAAGCCCGAGTTCATCGGTCCGCCGTTCCGCCAGGGCGGTCGGCGTATCGTATTCGAAATCCATGAGGCGCAGGTTTCCGCAGGCAAGATGGATGCCCGGGAAATAGGTTTCGCGGATGACCTCCGTGAAAGGAATCCGGAAATTGTCGTAGCGCAGGGCGTCATAGGCAGTGTCCGTGCGCTCGTCCTCTCCCTCTCCCGACCTGAGGTCGCGGTCCGGCTGGATGCCGAAGGTCGTCGTCATGGAGGCCTGCGGGTCCAGGTCCAGGCAAAGGACCCTGTAACCCTGCAAGGCGAGATAATGCGCAAGGTGAACGGACGTGGTCGTCTTGGAGCTGCCGCCCTTGAAGTTCGCCGCGGCGATCACCTGCAGCTTCTCGCCCGGGCGGCGGTGCGGCACCAGGCGCAGAGCGTCGTCGGGCCGCAGGTCCGCCAGAAAGCGGCGCAGTTCCCAGACCTGGTCCACGGAATAGATGCGGCGGTTGTTCTCGGCCCGGTGCGGCTGCGGCCCCTTCCCCTCCAGCGTCAGGGTTCTGAGCGTGCTTTCGGGCACGCCGAGCAGACGGACCAAGTCGGTGGTGGAAAATGTGCGGCCGAACACCTTGCGCGCTTCCGGCGGATAGGTCATTTCGCGCATGGTCTGCAAACGGTCGGAGAGCTTGTGCGTAAAACTCTCGATCTTTGCGGTCGTATCGCGTCCACCGGAAAATTGTTCGGTTACGGCCATTGATACCCTCTGACGGTTTGAGTCCCGTAGAGACGGGCCACTCCGTCATGGATGCCGGATTCCAACCGAAGCTGCAAGGGATTTTAAGTTAACGAATACCTAACGGAGAACTGCCCCGGCACGGGATAAGGCTTGAAATTCAGCCCAAGCCCCACCGATGTCATTCGTGACAGGGTAGCTGATTTTACTTCGCTGCAGGGCGCAATAGACACTTTTCCTATATTTTTCAGTATCTTGAAAATTAACCCGCTCGAATGGCCTGAACCGTGAAGGAATCGAAGAGTGCGGTCCGTCGGTTGTTCGGTCCTAGCTTCTGTTTCCCACAGCAAGTCCGCAAATTCGAAGGATTTTCCTGACACCGCAACGCGTTTTGTCCCTGCATGGGAGAATCGCTGTCTATGAATGGCCAAGGAAATCCCCTATCCGTTCGCCGCCCCACCCTGAAGAGACGGTCGCAGAGATCGGCTGAAGACAGACGTCAGCTGTATCAGATCGCCGCTTCAAGTCTTCCAAACTATCGGCTCGCTGTTCGGAAAGATTGCGAATGCACTCGCCCGGCGCCTTGAGTTTTTCGCCGGACCGCAAACCAGAATGTTTCATGCAATCCGGTGACGGCTTCAGACGGGCATACGCTGCCGGCGGAACGTCAGCCGCACTTGCTTCTCCGTTTCCAGTAACGCAAAGAAGACACAGCCGATGGAAACGATCAGGAAACCGTCAGTCAGGGACACCGCTTGTGTTCCGAGAAGCGACTGCAAGGGTGGAATGTATGTGATCGCGAACTGTGCTCCGGTCACTGCGAGAACGCACGCCCAGACGACCGGGGTTCCCCTCGCCGCATTCCAGTTGAGCGATGTGGTGTAAATGTTGCGAATGAAGAACAGGTGGAAGATCTCGAGGACCACAAGCGTGTTCATCGCCATCGTCTGCGCAAGTTCGGTGGTGTAGCCGCGGTCTGTCGCGTAGAAGAAGATCCCGAATACCGCCGCAAGAAACAGAGTCGAGACGAGCACGATGTGCCAGACAAGCTCCCCTGACAGCAGGGGTTCGTTGCGCGGGCGCGGCGGGCGCCGCATCGTTCCCGGTTCGGACGGCTCGAAGGCGAGCGCAAGGCCAAGCGTTACGGCGGTTATGAGGTTGACCCAGAGGATCTGCACCGCCGTGATCGGCAGTGCCATTCCGGCGAAAAGCGCGACAACGATGGTCATGGCTTCACCGGCATTGGTAGGCAGGGTCCAGCTGAGCACCTTCTTGATGTTGTCGTAAACGGTGCGGCCCTCGCGCACAGCAGCCGCGATCGAGGCAAAGTTGTCGTCGGCAAGCACAAGCTCAGCAGCTTCCTTGGCGGCCTCGCTTCCCTTCTGGCCCATCGCGACCCCGGCATCGGCGCGCTTGAGCGCGGGCGCGTCGTTCACGCCGTCTCCAGTCATCGCCACGGTCAGGCCACGGGATTGCAGCGCGGTAACGAGCCGCAGCTTGTCGGCAGGCGAAGTCCGCGCGAAGATATCGGTCTCAATCACCGCTTGGGCCAGAGCGGCGTCTTCCATCACGGCAAGATCGGCCCCGGTCAGAACGCGGCTTGCATTCTTCAATCCGATCATGCCCCCGATGGCACGGGCCGTCGCCGCATGGTCTCCGGTTATCATCTTCACGCGGATCCCGGCGGCATGGCACTCTGCCACAGCCTCGATGGCTTCCGCTCGCGGCGGATCAATGAGACCGATCAGACCGATAAGCGTAAGCTGAGCGGCAACATCGGCACTGTCCAGGACGGTATGGTCCTGTGCCACGCTCCGCACAGCGACCGCTATGACGCGCTGGCCCTGCGCGGCCAGTTCCTCCACCTGCTCAAGCCAGAAATTCTTGTCCAGCGGCTCCGTCCCGCCGCTTGTGGCGCGTTGGTTGGCAGTGAGGGCAAGCACGGCCTCGGGTGCCCCCTTGACGTTGATGCAGGCATATCCCGAATGATCGTGGTGAAGAGTGGCCATATAGCGATTGGCGGAATCGAAGGGGATTGCGTCGGTGCGGGTCCACTGACGGTATGGCTGAGACCCCTCTCCGGAGATCTTCCCGGCAAGTGCCATGAGGGCGCCCTCCATCGGGTCACCTTCTACGCGCCAGCCCTCCTTCGATGCGTGAAGGACCGCATCGTTGCACAGCGCGGAGGCGAGAGCGAATTCCAAGAGAACCGTGTGCTGATCGGGATCGGCGTCGGCGTCGCGCCAGCGGATAGCGCCCTCAGGGGCGTATCCGGTCCCAGCAATGGAGTAAATATGTTCTGTCGTTGCCAGTGAGGCCGCTATCATCTCGTTTCGCGTCAGAGTGCCGGTCTTGTCCGAACAGATGACGGAGACCGAGCCCAGTGTTTCGATTGCCGGCAGTCGGCGAACGATGGCGTTGCGGCGCGCCATCGCCTGCACACCCACAGCGAGCGTTATGGTGAGCACCGCCGGCAGCCCTTCCGGGATCGCGGCGACCGACAGACCGACTACGGCCATGAAAAGCTCCACAAACGGGAGTTGACCGACAAAATACCCGTAAGTCAGAAGGACCGCGGCGACGAACAGCATGAAGACCGTGAGCCAGCGGGCGAAACGATCCATTTGCGTGACAAGGGGTGTAGTAAGCGTCGCGACGCGAGAGAGCATGCTGCTGATGCGGCCGATCTGCGTCGAGGGACCGGTGGCAGTGATTACCCCGCGTCCCGCACCGGCAGCGACGAGGGTTCCGGAATAGAGCATCGACGTTCGATCACCAAGCGCAGCGTCCACGTCGACCGGCGCGGTGCCTTTCTCGACCGGCACGGATTCGCCGGTCAGGATTGCTTCTTCGGCTTTGAGCCCCCGCGCCTCTATCAACCTCAAGTCTGCCGGAACCCGGTCACCGGCCTCGACCAGGACGATATCGCCCGGCACCAAGGCTGCCGCGTCGACACCTTGCCGCCTGCCGTCTCGCAATACTGAGGAACGCGGCGCCAGCATGGAGCGGATAGCGTTCATTGCCTGCTCGGCGCGTCCCTCCTGGATGAAACCGATAGTGGCATTGACAATGATCACGGCGAGAATGACACCGGTGTCTATCCAGTGCTGCAAGGCGGCCGTGACCACCGCTGAGCCGATCAGGACATAGATCAGCACGTTGTTGAAATGCGACAGGAACCGCAGAAAAGAGTTCTGCCTTTCAGGCTCGGGAAGCCGGTTCGGTCCATGCGCGGCAAGACGGCGGGCGGCTTCTTCCGTGCTGATGCCTTTTTCGTCGACGCCGAGCGCCTCAAGCGCAGCCTTGCCGCTCAAGTCGTGCATAGCGCTGCCAGATATGCAGTCGTTCATTCAGTCAGTTTCCTTAACGGGGCGTCGGTCCTGAACAAGGTCATGTTGACGAAGTCGATTGAGTGCGAACGAACCACCGCATGCCCCACCCGAGAGACACGTTATGGCGGCCACGGGACCTGAGCGATGATCGAGATCATGGTGGCGATCGTTTTTCTGAATGCACGGATCAGGTGCTCAGGCGTGCGCCTCTCTTTGCGCGGCAGTCCGTGGCAAGCCCCGAGCTTCTCCATGTGATCAACGACAATCATTCCCGCCAAATTCTTGAAGCAGACAACACGGCGGCAGAAAAACCGCTGCACAAGCTCGCCGCAACCCTTCGGGCGATCGATCAAACAGCAAGTACATCCCGCGTCGTGATGGCGTCCCCTTTCCGGGTGTTGTCATGGCCGTCAAAGAGTCAGCACCCTGTCTTCCGGTTATCAACTCTCACCGCAAACAACCGCTGCGGGCCCTCCTCACTGGGACATCAGTGGAGCGGACGGTCCGGTCGGTTGCCGGCCCCACGCTGACGTCGGTTGCGGTTCCCCTGACTTGAGGAAGATCATTGTGGTTGTTCAGAACTTCGGTAAGACAAATCGATGCAAGCGTTGGGTCTCATTTCGCTCTATCTCGTCATTGTCAGCCTTCCGCTGATACTGTCGGCGGTTTTCGGCGGACCTTCGCGCCCATTTCACCAGGAGCTTGCATCCGGTTTCGGAATTCTCGCCTTTTCGATCGTGCTTGCCGAGTTTGTGCTTTCCGGGCGTTTCAAGAGCGTGGCGAACGGTGTTGGCATGGATGTTACCATGCGCTTCCATCAGCTCATGGCCCGCACCGCCCTGCTTTTCGCCCTCCTGCACCCGCTTCTTTACCAAGGCAGCCCCTCGGGTGGTCAACGCCCCTGGGATCCGACCCGGCAGCTCACGTTGACAACGGACTTCTCCGCGATTGCGTCTGGCATCGCCGCATTCGCTCTTCTGCCGACCCTGGTGATCCTGTCGATTTACCGCACTCAACTGGATTTCAGGTATGAAACATGGCGCCTCATGCACGGTGTCGGTGCGCTCCTGATTGCAGTGTTGTTGCTGCACCACGCTGTTTATGCCGGACGCTACAGTGCCGAGACAGCACTGGTTTGGCTTTGGATCGCGCTGACCGCAATCGCGATCGGATCGCTGGTTTACGTGTATCTGATCGTGCCGATCATGGCCCGAAACCGGCAATGGGAAGTTGCCTCCATTTCAAGACTGTCCGACACACAATGGGAAGTGTCCGTCGCTCCGATCGGACATTCGGGCCTGGCCTACAGCGCGGGGCAGTTCGTCTGGCTGAATATCGGCCGCAGTCCGTTCTCGCTTCACGAAAACCCCTTTTCCATCAGCTCTGCTCCCTCAGGCGGTCCGAATGTCTCGTTTGTCATCAAGGAGCTTGGTGATTTTACCCGCTCTCTCCATAAGATTCAGTCGGGAACCCGCGCCTTTCTCGATGGTCCTTATGGCAGCCTTGTTGTCGAGGGACGAACCGAGCCCGGCATCGTGCTCGTTGCGGGAGGTGTTGGAATTGCACCGCTTCTTGGGATCTTGCGGGAATTGCGTCTTGCCGGCGATTCGCGCAAGGTCCGCCTAGTCTATGGCAACAGAACAAGAGAGCAGATCCTTTACCGGGAAGAACTGTCCGGTGAAGATGTGATCCATGTCCTTTCTGAACCGCCGGAAGACTGGCAGGGAGAAACCGGCCTCATCGACGGCGTGCTGCTTGACCGTGTCCTGTCACCAGATCAGGTCCAGGAGTGGCTGTTCGTTGTGTGCGGACCATCTGGCATGATGGACGTTGTCGAAGATCACCTGATTGCCCGTGGAACGCCGTCGGGCCGGATACTGTCCGAGAGGTTCGAGTATGATTGACCTTTTACGGAAAACATCCATGCGCCGGAGGGTTTCGTTCACGGTTTTCGCGGTAAACGCCATCCTGTGCCTTGCTCTGGCTGTCTTTATATTGCGATGAGGACAAGCCAATTCGGGACCGCTCGCCAACAGACGACTCATGTTCATGGCAGCGCAAACTCCCGAACGGACGGATCGGGAGTGTCGCTGAACATCGTCGCACAACATTGAAGATCGCCCGCTATTCAGCGCCCGTCAGACGGCCGACCTTGCATTGACCGCAATCTCGTAGACCGAGCTGGTCGCGGTGATCAGCAGCCTGTTGCCGCGTGCGCCGCCAAAACAGAGGTTGGAGACGACCTCCGGAACCAGGATCTTGCCGAGCCTTGTGCCGTCGGGATGGAAGCAATGAACCCCGTCCGCTGCCGAACTCCAGAGATGGCCGGCGGCATCGACCCGCATCCCGTCCGGCAGCCCCCGGTCGATCGTCGCAAAGACCCTGTCGGAGAGAACCTTGCCGGCTCCGTCCAGCTGGAAGGCGCGGATGATGGAGGGAATGTCCGGGTTGTGGCTCGACCCGGATTCGGCGACGTAGAGAACGCTCTCATCGGCAGAAAACGCCAGCCCGTTCGGCTGGGCGAAATCGGTGATCATCGCCTCGACCCTGCCGGTCGCCGCATCGATGCGGAAGACGTTGCGGGCCGCCTGTTCAGGCTCCGCCTGAAAGCCTTCGTAATCGCTCAGAATGCCGTAGGTCGGATCGGTGAACCAGATGTCGCCGGTCGACTGCACGATAACGTCGTTGGGCGAGTTCAGCCGTTTGCCTTCATAGCTTTCGGCAAGCACGGTGCGGCTGCCGTCGATCTCCGTCCGGGTCACGGACCGTGTGCCGTGCTGGCAGGAGACCAGCCGGCCCTGGCGGTCGCGCGTGTTGCCGTTGCTGTAGTCCGACGGCTGGCGGAAGGTGCCGACCTGACCGTCGAGGGTCAGGCGCATCATCCGGTTTGCGGGGATGTCGGAAAAGAACAGGTGCTGGTGATCGGCAAACCAGACCGGTCCTTCCGTCCACTCGAAGCCGGTGGCCAGTTGGCGCAGCCTTGCATTCTTCTGGATCAGCTCTTTGAAGCGCGGATCGTCGATCTGATAGGGAAAAGAGATGGTGTTCATGATGATCTGCCTTTTCCGGACGCGGCAGCGACAATGGCAATGATGATGGCGCCGGTCATGATCAGCCGCACGCCCGCGCCGAACCCGTAGGAATTCAGCATGGATACGACGAGGAACATCAGCAGCGCGCCGCCCCAGATCCCCGGAACGTTCGAATTACCGCCGGCGATGGAACAGCCGCCGATGACGACGACGGCAATGGAAATCAGGAGGTATTCCGCACCCATGTTGAGGGCGGCTCCCCCCGAGAAGCTTGCCAGCAGATAGCCGGTAAGGGAGGCGAGGACTGCCGATGCGATGTAGGTGGCCGCCCGGACGAACTCAACCGGAACACCGCTGAGCCGCGCGGCGCGGGTATTCTGGCCATAGGCGGAAACCCATCGTCCGAACAGCGAACGCTCGAGCAGGATCCAGCTTGCGAGGGCCAGCAGAATACCGATGATCGTGAGGTTCGGGACGCCGGCCGTTGCCCCGGTCGAAAAATCGGCAAGCGCTTCGGGAGGCTTGATCCTGAGGCCGCGGTTCGACCAGATCGCCAGCGACTGGTAGAGGAACGAGGCCGACAGCGTCGCGATGATCGGCGGGATGCGCAAGAGGCGGATCAGCAGGTAGTTGAAGGCCCCGGCAGCAAGGCCGACGGCAAGTGCAACCCCGAGGCCCGGCAGGATCAGATGACCGAGGCCGCCCATGAACTTGAGCGACAGGGTTCCCGCCAGTGTCATCGTCGCCGGGATCGACAGGTCGACATTGCCCGGCCCGAGCGTGATGACGAACATCTGGCCGATGCCGACGATTGCCGAAAAGGCGGCAAAGGTCAGCGCGGCGGAAAGCAGTTCGCCCCCGCCCCGTCCGTCCGAGAGCGACAGGGTTGCGAAATAGGCGAGACCGCTGGCGGCAAAGGCCCAGAACCAGGGGCGCCTTGGAATGGCAAGAAGGGCCGAAAGACGCAGGTCAGCCATTGTCGGACGTCCTCCATTTGCGGTTTCGCCTGGAGAAGATCAGCCGGACGGCCAGCACCAAGATCAGGATGGCACCCTGGGCACCGATCTGCCAGTCGGGCGACAGGCGCATGAAGGAAAGGAAGCTACCGGCAAGGGCAAGCGTCAAAGCGCCGATGACCGCCCCGACCGGCGACACGCGGCCACCGGTAAACTCGCCGCCTCCCAGGATGACCCCGGCGATCGACAGCAAGGTGTAGCGCAGCGCGATATTGGCATCGGCCGAGGTCGTCAGGCCGACAAGACACACACCGGCAAGCACGCCGAAGAGGCCGGCAAGCGCATAGGCGCCCGCTTTCAGCTTTGTGACCGACCAGCCCGATCGCGCCACCGCCTGGGCATTGCCGCCGACGGCCCGCAGGATCGCGCCCGTCGCCGATCGCATGATCAGAAGATGTGTAAGACCCGCAATGAGAATGCAGGCGACGACCGCCATGGGCACGAAGGGCGGCTTGACGGTCATGATCGTTCTGATCCAGTCAGGTGCGGCACCTCCCGGCGACGGCAACAGGAGAACCGCGAGGCCACCCCAGACGAAGGACATGCCGAGCGTGACGACGATGGCCGGAAGCTGGCGAATGTGAATGAGCGCGCCGATGGCCGCATAGGCGAGGATCGAGGCCAGCAGAATGGCGACCCCGATGAGCGGGGCATCGTTCAGGAAGGTCGCGGTCACGCAGGCGACAAAACTGACGAAGGTCCCCACCGACAGGTCGATGTCGTTGACCATCATGATCATCATCTGCGCGATGGTCGCAAGGGCGATCGGAACCGCAAGATTGAAGAGCAGGTTGAGGCCGAAATAGCTCATTGCGCGCGGCTGAAGATAAAACACCGCCGCCAGAAGCACCGTCAGCGACAGGACCGGAAGCAGAATGCGGTACTTGCCGTTCATGCGCCCGCCCCCTGCATCTGGAAGGAGGCCGCCAGAATGTTTTCCTCGTTGATCTCGCCGCCGGTCAGCTCTGCGGAAATCCGGCCGTTGCGGAAAACGAACACCCGGTCGCACTGGCAGACCTCGTCCGTTTCCGTCGAATACCAGAGGAACGTGCGCCCGCTTGCAGCTTCCCGCCGGATCATGTCGTAGGCTTCCTGTTTCGTGCCGACATCGACACCGCGCATCGGGTCGTCCATGACGACGATAGGGGCGGTGGAGGCAAGTGCCCTGGCGAACAGCACCTTTTGCTGGTTGCCGCCGGAAAGCGACAGAATGAGATTGTCCAGATTGCCGGTCCGGATCCCGATGCGCTGCTTCCAGTCCGCACCGAGCTTGCGCTCGGCTTCGGCCGAAACCAGACCCCGGCGGGCGAGACTGGGCAGATGCGTCAATGTCAGGTTGCGCAGGATCGACCAGATCGGCATGACGCCGTCGCGGCCGCGGTCGCCCGCAACGAAGGCCACATCAGGGTTCTTCACCCGCCGGAGATTGCCGGAGCGGGACATGAAGAAGCGTGCAAGCGCCTCGGCCTGACCATGGCCGGCAAGTCCGGCCAGGCCCACGATCTCCCCCTTGCGGGCGTTGAGGCCTTCACTTGTCCTCAGCACTTCGTCGCCGATACGCTGACTGCTTTCGACGGCAACGCGCGCTTCGGTCTTTTCGCTGGCGACATGGCCCATGGCATCGATGAGGCCCTGCTGGGTAAAATCGGACGCGGGCCTGCTGGCAATGATCTTGCCGTCCTTCATCACGTCGATGCGCGATGCGACCTCGAAGACCTCGCCGAGCATGTGCGAAATGAAGATGACGGCCCCGCCCCCGGCGCAGAACCGGCGAACATGTTCAAGCAGCTGCCGGGCGATCGAAGCATCCAGCGACGATGTCGGTTCGTCGAGGATGACGAGGCGCGCCGGCGACGGCCCTCCGGCAAAACCGGCAGCGATCTCGACCATCTGGCGTTCCGCCAGAGTGAGGTCGCCGACAGTCATGCCCGGCTCGATCCGATGACCCGGAAAGACTTCGTCCAGCGCTTTCGCGATCCGCTCCGCGGCAGCTTTGCGCCAGCCGATGCCCTTGAGGTCCCGATGGGGAACCCTCAGGTTTTCAAGCACCGACAGGTTCGGGCAAAGCGAGAGTTCCTGAAAGACGCTGCGGATGCCGGACGCCCTCGCCCGCACGACCCCGGTCCCTTTCGTTTCGGGGGAATGCGCGTAGTGCACGCTTCCGTCCGTCGGCGTCAGCCCGCCGTTGATGACGTTGACGGCTGTCGATTTGCCCGCACCGTTGTGACCGATCAGCCCGACGCATTCGCCGGGCCTGACAGTCAGGCTGACCCCGTCGAGCGCGCGCACTGCTCCGAAGTGCACGCACGCGCCCGATAGGGCAACCAACGGGACATCCGGTTTCGATCCACCGGCGCCGGTTGCCACTTCCAAATTCGCCTCTCCCTTACTTGGCGGATTCGATGACAGCCTTGGCGTCTTCCTGGCTGTATTCAACGTTCGCCACCGACCCCTCGGGCGTCGATGCAAGGGTTTCGTCGAGAGTGTCCTGGGTCACTTTCAGGAAGGGCACCGTGAGGTCCTGGGGAACTTCGGCACCGTCCAGGATCTGCTGCGCGACCCAGAAGGCCAGCGTGCCGACGCCCGGCGCGATGGAGAGCGACAGGGTCTCGTAGCCGTTTGCGTCGCGCGCTTCGGCCCACCATTTCATTTCGTCCTGGCGGTTGCCCATCACGATGATCGGCATGTCGCGTCCGGCCGCCTTGATCGCCTGGGCAGCGCCGTAACCGTCGCCCCCTTGCGTGACGACACCGACGATCTCGGGCAGGCTGGGCAGAATGCCGGCAACAGCCTTCTGGGCAACGTCCTGCGCCCAGTCGCCGTGAACCGATCCGACGATCTCGAATTTCGGAAACTCGGCGACACCCTGCTCGATACCGGCATGGATTTCATCGTCGACGAAGACGCCGGCGAGGCCACGGATTTCAAGCAGGTTTCCGCCGTCCGGCAGACGGCCGGCGAGATATTCGACCTGCTGGCGGCCCATTTCCTTGAAATCGACCGCAATGCGCCAAGCGCAGGGTTCCGTGACGATGCCGTCGAACGACACGACGGTGATCCCGGCGTCGCAGGCTTCCTTTACGGCGCCATTGAGTGCCGTCGGCGATGCGGCATTGAGGACGATCGCGTCATAGCCCTGCAGGATCATGTTCTGGATCTGGGCCGCCTGTTCGGTCGCCTGGTTTTCCGACGTCGTGAAGGCGTCGGCGGAGGCGACGATGCCATCCTCGACGGCCTTGTTGCCGACCTTGGCCCAGCTTTCCAGCATGGCCTGGCGCCAGGAGTTGCCGGCGTAATTGTTGGAAAGGGCAATACGTTTATCGGATGTGTCCGCAATAGCGGTACCGGGCAGTGTGACCGCGACAAGCGCGACCGCGCCCAAGAGCTTGGCTTTGGTGTTCATGTTTCCTCCCTGGCGCCGGGGCGCCTATGATCAAGGGACACGGTTCTCCCGACGCATCCCGGCACCAGATTGCTGACCTTGAGGAAACGGGTAAAGCTGGAGAAACGCATCGCAGTTGCGGGAACCCGCAACTGCGATGCGTTTCAGCGCCGTACTGACGGGTTGCCGATGCCGGCCCCGTACCGCACACTGGAGGCCAAGAAACGGGAGGAGCTTGTTGTTGCCATGCGACAGGAAGCCAATGAAAACCGGGAGATGTCCGAGCCGAATGCTCTCGTTTCCCTGCTGCGCATTTCCAGCCATCTGGCCGGACAGGTTGAAATCCGGGCCGCGCTGAGATCGGTCAAGGCGGAGATCGAAAACCTGCTGCCGATCGATCATCTGGACGTATGCCTGGTCGACGACAAGGTCACCTGGAACACAAGCTATGAAGTCGGCATCCGCACACGCTGGAGCCTGTCGCGCACGCCCGTCGCCATTTCTCCCATCCGCAGCATCCTCCTCGGCGAAACGGACTACATGCTCACCGGGAACGCCATGGAGGATGAGCGCTACACCTATGAAGGCGCGCTGGCGCAGCCGATCATCAAGCACAAGCTGCGCAGCCGTGTGAATGTTGCCATGAAGGTGCTCGGCAGGACCATCGGCGCCCTCAACTGCTCTTCCTGCACGCCCAATATCTACGACGAGGCAACGGTTGTCCGGGTCAGACAGATCGCCGATGTGCTTGCGCCCTATTTCTATTCTCTGCGTGCGAACGAAAAGGCCAAGCGTGCCGCCGTCGTGCGGGCCGAGGCCCAGGCACGCGAAGAGGGACTGCGGCAAGGGGCGCTGGAGCTGACCCGGGTTCTGGAACAGGAACGCCAGCGCATCGGCATGGACCTGCACGACCAGACGCTGGCCGACCTGACCCGGATCATGCGCGACGTGGAAAAGATGGACGTGGCCGGCGACAAGGCCCGTATCGTCGGCAGCATCCAGCACTGTATCGGCGACCTGCGCCGGATCATCGACACGGCGGTCCCGACCATCCTGGATCTGTTCGGTTTTGCCCATGCATTGCGGATACATCTGGAACGCGCGGTGGAGGACGTCGAAGCCACAATCCTGGAAACCGTGGACGAGACCGACGGCCTGATAGACACACTCGATCCGACCATCCGCATTGCCCTCTTTCGCATTGCCCAGGAAGCCATCAACAATGCCGCCCGGCATTCAGATGCCGACCATATCGGCGTGACCGTCAAACGGGTCAAAGGCGGATTGCAGATGACGATCAGGGACAATGGCAGGGGCCTGCCCGGCACGAGGCTCGGCCGGCAGACGAGCAAGATGAGCGGTGGCATCGCCCATATGCGCACGCGGGCCAGACTGATCGCAGCGGATTTTGCCGTTTCGAGCAAGGACGGAACGACCGTCACCGTGAAACTGCCCCTTGCCTCCGCCGCGCTTCCGGAGCCGGCGCCGCATGCGGACGAGGAAGTGCCGGCATGAAAGTCCTTCTCGTCGAAGACGACCAGTTCCACGCCGGCTATCTGAGCGAGGCCCTGCATCTGGCGCTGCCGGAAGTGAAAGACATCTTCCACGCGACCAACGGCCTCGAGGGCGAGGTTCTGGCGCGCCGGCATTCGATTCCGTCGGTGGTGATGGATCTCCAGATGAAGGAACGCAACGGCATAGATGCTGCGCGCACGATCTGGCGCGAACGCCCAAAGACCCGCATCCTGTTCTGGTCGAACTATTCCGACGAGGCTTACCTGCGTGGCATCGCCCGGATCGTGCCGAACGAGACTTCCTACGGATATGTGCTGAAGACGGCAACGCAGGAACGGCTGCACCTTGCCCTGCGCGGCGTTTTCCTGGAGGCGCAGATCGTGGTCGATCAGGAAATCCATCGGGTGCAGCAGCGCCACATCCGGACCCACGACACGCTGACCGACAGCGAATATGCCGTCCTCCTGGACATGGCGCTGGGGCTTTCCGACAAGATCATCGCGGTCCGCCAGGGGCTGTCCCTGCGCACCGTCCAGAACCGCCTGCTCTCGCTTTACGACAAGCTCGGGGTGGACAATCTCGAAACGGCGTCAGCCGATTTTGCGATCAACAAGCGCACACGCGCCATAACGCGGGCCCTGAACCTCAGGGCCATCAACGCAGAGAGCCTGGAAAGCGCCGAGAGAGACTTGCAGAAATGGCTGGAAACGCATCAGTCGCAGATTGAAAAGGTGCGATGAAATCTCGAGCCCCGCAAGGACGAGATCCCGGCCCGTCTGAGAGAACTGAACCGGAAACAGGAACCCGAACGTACCCTTGAACCAAGCCGTCTACGCCCGACGTTTCCGGGACATTGCCGGGCTCCACAGCTGACCGCTGCCATCTGGCGGACCGTCCGTCAGTCGGCTTTTCCGTGACTTCGCGTTTCTCGGTCCTGAAACTCGAAACGATCCGGCATTTCGTCGCTGCGCCGCCGGTTTCGAAACTGCAAAGCGAAACAAGCAGCCGCGGCCACTTTCAGGTGACCGCGGCCTTGATGCAGGAGAGCCGTTGCGGGTCAGGCTCCCAGCGCTCAATCGTGTCCTGTAGGTAACGCAGGATTGAGTAACGCCCCTCATATTTTTTGCGCGCAGCAGGTGCAAGGCGATATTTTAGGCAATATCTAGAAGCAGGCGTTGCGATCTTGGCCCTCAGGAACGCATCGATGAACGCCGCGAGATCGATGGCCCGGTCCTATTTCCGGAATGGGAATCCTATCCCAAACCTGTCGGCGAAATGCGCTGGGGCAGCCGATCATCAAGGGTCGGCAGTAACTCCAGAAGAACGGCGGAATTGACCGTTCGAACGTCACTCACCACTCAACCCGGCACTGGTTTGCTGACAGGTTGAGCTTGTCGAAAGAAGCTTGTGATCAGCCCGCATCAAGGCACATGGCCTTCCCGGGCATAGAAAATTTGCGACGAAAGAGCGTTTACTTGAGCTCTGTCCTGCTTTCGGGATTTATCATGTGAATGGGATTCCCGTCGGCATAGGCGTTCACGATGTCGTAGATGTCGGCAAATTGCAGATCCAGTTCATCCTCGGTAACGAAACCGATATGCGGCGTCGGAATGACCTTCGGATGCGAGACCAGAGGATCGTTCGGGTCATGGACGGGTTCCCGCTCGAATACGTCAATCGCCGCCCGGTCCGGCCGGCCAAGTTTCAACGCCTCAAGCAATGCGCCGGGGGCGACGAGCGCAGCGCGGGAGGTATTGACGAACACCGCATCGCTTCGCATGCAGGAAAGATCTTCCAGAGTTATCTCGCCGCGCGTTTCTGGCGTCAGGCGTTTGTGGAC
>ENA-ORCZ01000341-ORCZ01000341.1-marine-metagenome-genome-assembly--contig:-NODE-341-length-24038-cov-4.149243_pt1 | contig 24038 bp, 21 predicted proteins | sample MGYA00237785_ERZ508519 | MGnify/ENA primary metagenome ERZ508519 (study PRJEB26189, sample SAMN06268790) | marine metagenome | isolation source: Bioluminescent Bay, La Paraguera, Puerto Rico | place...
CCCCGCCGATGCAAGCGGAAAGCTGAAATGGACGTTAACTCGCTGCGGGCTGTGGCTTCGCTGCACTTGCCACCGGCATTCGCAGCAATCCGGATCAGATTTCGTTGTCGTCGGTAAACCGGTTTGCATCGCCCTGGCAGTGATGCCCGTTCCGTCCCGGATGATGTCCTTTTTGGTCGCTAGTTGCCGGTCGCGGCATCGGGGTCGCTGGGATCTTCTTCCGAAGGTATGCTCAGGTAGATTTCCGCAAATCCTCCCATCAGTTCATGGCAGAGGGTCACTTCGCGCTCTTGCGGGTCCCAGAAGGCGTTTTCCATGCCGCAGGCCGCAGAGCGGAAGGTGATGTCATGTGGAAGATCGTAGACCGTGTCCAATTGCCTTGCGACTTCCTCCATCAGCTCCGCTTCCTTCAGGAAGATCGCCATGGATTCAAGGCCGTGCGGCGCCGGCTCGTGTATGACCCTGATCCTGCCAGCCGGGGCGTCGCTGTCTCTCAGAAAGGGATCTGTAACCACCTCCCACGAGGCGGACGCCTGATCGTAGTCGTAGCCGCAACTTTCGATCCGTTCTTCCGGCAGTCCGAGGTCCCTCGCCAGTTCCCGAAAGACGTCCTCATCTGCACCGACCATCATGCAGAGCATCTTGTAGCCGCGCTGCTGGTCAAGGTCGTGTTCGTCGTAGAAAACCAGATCTTCGTAGTTTTCATCGGCAATCAGAAACCAGCCGATCATCGCCTGGGTCAGGAAAAGATCCATGTCGTCGCTGTCGTCGGCCAGCATGGTCAGGGTCGCCAGATTGTCGACCGCATCCTCTTCCTGCGCCAGCACCGGTATCTCCAGTTCGGAAACCAGCATGTGCCCGCCCTCGTGATAGAGGGTGAAGAGCAGGTTCCCGGCAACGAAGACGAAGAGATCCTCGAGCTCATCAGGTGGCAGTGCCGCGATCGCGTCGTCGAGTGATGTATAGCGTGGTTCGACTTCGCCTTGCGGTGCGGTGGCAAGGGCGGCCGGCCCAGCGGCCATTAGCCAGGTTGCGGCGAGTGTGGCGCAAAACAATGACGGGAGCTGCGCCAGGAGCTTGTGCATGCCGACTTCCTTGAACGCGGAACGCGATTGCGGTTCCGCAGTGATGCTTTGCCTTGAGTCTATTCACCGGCAGGGAAGTTTGCCAGTGCCATCTGCCGGCGCGACGCTCTTGCCGACATATTATTGTCATGCGAGCGCCCCCTTGCGGGGCAGGCGACGCCCCGTTATTAAGGCCGCGAAATTTTTGAATTCCGGGACCCGCACTCCGCCGGTCCGAACCTGTAACGAGAAAGAACCAACCATGGCGATTGAACGCACGTTTTCCATGATCAAGCCGGACGCCACCAAGCGCAACCTGACCGGCGCCATCACCGCCAAGCTCGAAGAAGCCGGCCTTCGCGTCGTTGCTTCCAAGCGCGTGTGGATGTCCCTTCGTGAAGCGGAAGCCTTCTATGCGGTTCACAAGGAACGTCCGTTCTTTGGCGAACTGACCGAGTTCATGTCCTCAGGTCCGACCGTCGTTCAGGTCCTGGAAGGCGAAAACGCCGTTGCCAAGAACCGCGAAGTCATGGGCGCAACCAATCCGGCGGAAGCCGCCGAAGGCACCATCCGCAAGGAATTTGCCCTGTCCATCGGCGAAAACTCCGTTCACGGTTCCGACGCTGCCGAAACCGCGGCCCAGGAAATCGCCTTCTGGTTCTCCGGCACCGAAATCGTCGGCTGATCCGGCGCGACTGACTTCTCCCGAAAAGCCGGTCCCTGGGGCCGGCTTTTCTTTTTTGTTGCCGCTGCGCCCGGCTGATACATCCGGATACATATTCCTGCGGCTGAACGGATGCATCCTCCCGCGTCCCGGCCCATAATCGGCCTGTCGGGCGAGAGATTCCGGGGGAGTACACATGCGCTTAAGCCTTGCGCTGGCGGGACTGCTGATTGCCATGCCGGCAGCAGCTCATGACAGCACGCAGCCGTTGAACGGTGAAGAGCCGGTCGAACACAAGCATCTGGGCGACGAGATCTGGGGGCTTATCCTGCCGGAGGCGGAAGCCTCGGCGGATATGTCCATTGACGGCGGTTACCGCCGCATTCACGGCAACGGCTATCCCAACAAACCACCCGGCCAGTTTCCCAACCGCAACAATCCGCACTCGATTTCCAGGAAGAATTACAACCTGAAGGTTCCGGTCTCGCCACGAAAAAATTCCGGGGCGACCATGACGCAAGGAGGCGTTTTCGGCATAGCGGTGAACGGCGTGGTAATGGATCCCGCGACGGCGGAATTCTGGCAGAACGACCGGCGGTCCGGCTGGAACTACGAGGCGCTGGGCGGTGCCTGCAAGCTCGGGCTCGACAAGTACAATGCCCATGTCCAGCCGGACGGCACCTATCACTACCATGGCATCCCGACCGGTGTGCTGGCCGACAGCGGCGGCAGGTCGGTACCCGCACTCCTCGGTTTTGCCGCCGACGGCTTCCCGATCTACGGCCCTTATGGCTATTCCGATCCGAACGGCAAATCCTCCGTGAAGAAGCTGAAGAGCAGCTATCGGGTCAAGAGCGGCAACCGGCAGGGTGGCCCGGGCGGGCGTTACAATGGCAAATTCACTCAGGATTGGGCCTATGTCGCAGGCTCTGGCGATCTCGACCAGTGCAATGGCCGCGTCGCCGCGACACCGGAATTTCCGGATGGCACCTACCACTATGTCCTGACCGACACATTCCCCTTTATCCCGCGCTGCTGGATGGGCAGTCCGGACAACAGTTTCCTGCGGCTGAAGCGGCAGGGCATGCGCGGCGGCATGCAGGAAGAGGATGGCCAGTCGACCGTGGATTTTGCGGCCCTGACGGATAACACCGAAGCCGCCGTCACGCTGATCCAGGCCCAGGGCGGACGTCCGCCCAAGTTCCTTCCGGGTGGCAGGCCGCCGCCTCCGGGCGCCGGTCGACCCCCGCGGCAGGGCGGGCGCCAGGGAGGTCCTCAGGCCGGTGCACGCCCGGGCGGCCATTCGCCCTGCAGCGGCAGATAAAACCGAAAACCAATTCCTGGATTGTACCGGTGACAGAGAGGCGCTTGACGGCGTCTCTTTTTGTTTTTCATAAGGCGAGGCTGTAGACTTCTCCGCGCAGCCATCCCGATAGGACCGCCATGAACGCCGAGCCCCCCAAGAGCACATTCTCAGCTTGCCCGCACGATTGTCCGTCGACCTGCGCGCTGGAAGTGCATTTCTACCCGCATGGAGATGTGCGGCGGCTGAATGGGGCAAAGGACAACGACTATACGGCCGGCGTCATCTGCGCCAAGGTCGCACGCTATCCGGAACGGCTCTACCATCCGGAGCGTCTGCTGAAACCGTTGCGGCGCACCGGCAAGAAGGGAGAGCGGCGTTTCGAGGAGATTTCCTGGGAAGCTGCGCTCGACCTGATCGCGGAAAGATTCCTGGCGGCAGAAGCCGAATTCGGAGCTGAGAGCGTTTGGCCCTACCATTATGCGGGCACCATGGGGCTGGTTCAGCGCGACAGCATTCACCGCCTGCGCCACGCCAAGGGCTATTCGCGCCAATTCGACAGCTTCTGCACCAACATGGCCTGGACGGGATATGTTGCCGGTACGGGCAGGCTGGCGGGGCCCGACCCGCGCGAGATGGCGGTCTCCGACCAGATCGTCATCTGGGGCACCAACCCGGTCGCGACCCAGGTCAACGTCATGACCCATGCCATCGCTGCCCGCAAGAAGCGCGGGGCACGCATCATCGTGGTCGACGTCTACGAGACCGAGACGATGAAACAGGCCGATATCGGTATTGTCCTGAAGCCCGGAACAGACGCCGCCTTTGCCTGCGCCATCATGCATGTGCTCTTCCGGGACGGCTTTGCCGACCGGGACTACCTTGAAAAATATACGGACTGCCCGGCGGAGCTGGAGGTCCATCTTCAGGACAAGACCCCGGCCTGGGCCGCTGCAATCACAGGTCTTTCCGCGGAGAAGATCGAAGAAGTCGCGCATCTGATCGGCCGGGTGAAGAAGACCTATTTCCGGCTCGGTTACGGCTTCACCCGGTCACGCAACGGCGCGGTCGGCATGCATGCGGCAAGTTCCATCGCCGCCGTCACCGGTTGCTGGACGGAAGAAGGCGGCGGTGCGTTCCACAACAACGGCGCCATCTACCAGCTCAACAAGGAAATGATCGAGGCCGCATCGCTGAAGGACCCGTCGGTGCGTGCGCTTGACCAGAGCCTCATCGGCCGGATTCTGACAGGCGACGAAGCCGCGCTTCTGGGGGGACCTCCTGTAAAGGCGATGCTGATCCAGAACACCAACCCGGCATCGGTCGCGCCGGAACAGGACCTGATCAAGAAAGGCTTTGCGCGCGAGGATCTCTTCACCGTGGTGCATGAGCATTTCCTGACAGAGACCGCCGAGATGGCCGATATCGTCCTGCCTGCGACCCAGTTCCTTGAACATGACGACATCTACAAGGGGGGCGGTCACCAGTATCTTATGCTCGGTCCCAAGGCAGTCGAGCCGCCGGAGGGGCCGCGCGAAAACCTGTTTGTGCTCAACGAGATCGCCCGGCGCGTTGATTCAAGACCTCATCCGGGGTTCGATATGAGCGCGCGCGACCATATCGACTGGATGCTTCAAAATTCCGGGTATGGAACTCTGGCGGAACTGGAAGCGGGCAAGTGGATCGACCTGCAGCCGGATTTCGAGACTGCGCATTACCTGAACGGTTTCGGCCATGCGGATGGCAAGTTCCATTTCAAGCCGGACTGGGGCCGTTCCGCATCGCCCAACAAGCCGGAAGCCGGTGTAATCCTTGGTCCGTGGCAGACGATGCCGGAACTGCCGGACCAATGGGACAGTATCGAACTCGCGGATGATAACCATCCTTTCCGCCTGGTGACGTCGCCGGCACGATCCTTCCTCAATTCCACCTTCAACGAGACCGACAGCTCGAAGAAGAAAGAGGGTCGGCCGGAAGTCTGGTTGCGGCCGGACGAGGCTCTCCGCTTCGGCATCGCGGACGGCGCGAAGGTGACGATGGGCAACCGGCGCGGTGTTGTGACGCTTCATGCGCGCCATGTCGATACGGTCGCGCCGGGCACCGTGATCTCGGAGGGCATCTGGCCGAACGATGCCTTCGAAGACGGACGCGGGATCAACACGCTCACCGGCGCCGACCCGGTCGCGCCCTATGGCGGCGCAGCGTTTCACGACACGGCGGTGTGGGTGAGGGCGGTTTGAAGCCTTAAGCTGGTTTGTATGGAGCAAGCGGCCCATCCTTCGAGACGGTGCTACGCACCTCCTCAGGATGAGGAAGAATGTACTGCTCGGCTGACGTTTGAACCTACTTCCGCCTCATCCTGAGGAGCTTGGCAAAGCCAAGCGTCTCGAAGGATGGGCCACTTGCTCCATAGCCACTCAAATTCAGAAAAGAAAAGGCGGCGCACCCCCGTCCGGTGCCGCCGCCTGCCTCGGGAAAACCTGAGCCTTGTCCGGCTTGGGGCGTCCGGATGTCAGCTCCGGCCTTCCGAGGGATTTGTGTCCCGCGTCACCAGCCGGCCTTCCTCAGCTTTGTAGAAATACTGGCTAGCGACGAGCCAGCCCTTCAGCGGTCGCAGCAAGGGAATGCAGGTGAGGAGGATCAGCGGCAGCGTCGTCACCAGATGCACCCAGTAGGGTGCGGTATAGGCGACCTCGAGCCAGATGGCGAAGGCCACGGCCGGGACGCAGCCGAAGCAGATCACGAAGAACGCCGGGCCGTCGGCCGGGTCGGCAAAGCTGTAGTCGAGCCCGCAATGGTCGCATCCCGGTTTCAAGGCCAGGAAACCGTTGAAGATGCTGCCTTCGCCGCAGCGCGGACACCGGCCGCGGATGCCGGTCTGAACCGGCGGTAGTTTGGGCCAGCTTTGCGGTGTGCTCATGGGGCGTTCTTTCCTGATCGGGAACTTGCCTCCCGGTGTGATGCCGGAGGCAATGCAGTCAATGCAAAATTGACTGTAATTGGATGCATTCAAAGATAGCGCAATTGCCGATCAACGCAAGCCGCTCGCCTGCGGCACATTGGCATGGCAGGCCGCAGCGGTGGAGCGCGTCTGCCGAGATGGGCCGGTGGAGCCCGGCGTTGCGCAAACCGTCTGCCTAGGTCGGCGAGCATTGGGACGTCCGGCGGGATGCCGGCGGTTCAGAAATAGGCTGACGTTTTTTCCGGCGACGTCGCCAGGGTCTCGCCGATGGCGGCAAGCGCGCTTTCGATCCGGGCCCGGTCCACGGGGCCGCCGAGACAAAGGCGCACCGCTTCACCGGCCGGTCCGCCGACGGTGAAGGGGTCGCTTTCGGCTAGGCCGATCGGTTGGGACCGCATCTGGCTGACAAAGGCAGAGCGGGTCCAGCCGTTGCCGAGTTCGAGCCACAGGTGAAAGCCGTCGGGGTCGGCCCTGAAGGCAAAATCTTTCAGGTGACGCGCCGCGAGAGCCTGCCGGGCTGCGCTTTCGCTCCGGACATGGCGAAGCAGGGCCTTTGCGGTGCCGTCTTCGATCCAGCGTGTGGCAAGCGCTGCGGTCAAGGGCGAGATCATCACGCTGGAAGTGCGTTGCACACGTTCAAACTGCCTGCCGGCACTGCGGTCGGGTGCGGTCACATAGGCCAGTCTCAAGCCGGCGCCGATGCATTTGGACAGCGAGCCGACATACCAGGTAACGTCCGGCGCCAGCGCGGCGAAGGGAGGCGGTGCGTTCCGGCTGAGCATGCCGTAGGGGTCGTCTTCCAGGATGGCGACGCCTTGGTGCCGGGCGATCCGTGCGAGTTCCTTGCGCCGACTCTCGGGGATGGTCCGTGTGGTCGGGTTCTGAATTGTCGGATTGAGATAGAGCGCCCTGAGCCGTCCGGCTTCGCAGGCGTTTCGAAAGGCGTCCGGGTCGACACCATCTTCATCCTGCGGCAGGCCCAGAAGCTCGAGTTGCAACAGACCGCACAGGGAGCGGATGCCGGGATAGGTAATGTTTTCGCAGGCGATCCGTTCTCCCGGCCGGGCGATTGTCGTCAGGATTGAGGCGAGTGCAGCCTGGGAGCCGGCGGCGAAAAGGACTTCTTCCGGCTGAGCTGTCAGCCCCATAGAACCAAGCCAGCTAGCGGCAGCCTGCCGGTCCGGAGCGGCAGGGTCGAAAGTCTGGTAACGCAACAGGGAAACGATGTCGGCGGAGACAGCCGCAAGCCCCTCCTGCATCCGCCCGATCAGCTCCGGTGCTTCCGGTTCCGGCGGCAGGTTCATGGAAAAATCGGGCGAGGCCAGGCGGTCGCCCGCGCGAACGGGAATCGGCCCGCCCGGCGGTGTGTCCGTTCCAGTAACGAAGGTGCCGCTGCCGACCAGGGAGGAGATCGCACCGCGGCGGCGCGCCTCCGTGTAGCCCCGGGCAACCGTCGTGAAGTCGAGCCCCAGCATGCCGGCCAGTTGCCGCTGTGCCGGCAACCGGTCGCCCGGCGACAGTTTTCCTGCCCTGAAATCGGCTTCGATCGCGTCGGCAATCGCGATGTATCTCGGGGCATTGCTGGCGGAAAGATCCGGGCACCAATCGGTCATGGACGAACGAGGCTTTCAAAATTGACAGGAGATTGACTGTATAGTGGTCCCGATCAATTTGTCATGTCTTTTTGGGTGGCGAGAGAGCAAGGTTGCTCCTTGCGTGCCTGTTGACGGCATGCCGTGCGGAACGGCGCCCGAATTGCCCTTCCGGATCTTTGGGTTCAAATCCTGTCCAGAACCTCCACCGCCAGCACCGTCGGCAGGTGCCGGGCGATCTCGTTCCAGCTTTCTCCCTCATCCAGACTGGCGAAGACCGAACCGGAATTGGTGCCGAAATATATCCCCGCCGGATCGCGGCGGTCCCCGCCCATGGCCTGGCGCAGCACGGTGAAGAAGCAGGCTTCCTGGGGCAGGCCGTCGCGCTTGGCCTGCCAGGTCCGTCCGCCGTCCGCGGATTTCCAGACCGCGGCTGCCGCGTCCGGCGGAAAGCGGCCTTCGGTGTCGCCGTTGAGGGGCAGCGTCCAGATCGTCTCAGGGTCGCGCGGATGGACGCGGATCGGGAAACCGAAGGTGGAGGGCAGGCCGTCGGTGATGTTCTCCCAGCTGCGGCCGCCATCGGGCGAACGCCAGACGCCGTGATGGTTCTGCTGGAAGAGAAGATCATTGTTTCCGGGCGCGCGCATCATGTTGTGCACGCAATGCCCTGTCTCGCCGTCCCGGGCAGCCGCCGGGTGATCGTGACCCTCGCAGGCTGCCGCGTTGGAAAGCCGGTTGCGCCGCTCCCAGGTTTCGCCGCCGTCCTCGGTGGCAAAGACGCCGGCAGCGGATATGCCGATCCAGAGTTTCTTCGGATCCGCCGGATCGGAAACGATGGTGTGCAGCACCAGGCCGGCCGCGCCGGGATTCCAGCTGTCGGAGGAGGGGTGGTTTGCAAGGCCTTCGAGATGCTGGAAGCTTATGCCGCCGTCCCGGCTGGCCAGGAACTTTGCCGGTTTCGTCCCGGCATATAGCGTCCCGTGCGCAAAACCGAGGGACCAGATCTGCGAAAAAGCGTCGCCGAAAGGCAATTCCTGCGGTGACCAGTTGAGAAATTTCGCAGCCTCCGGGTCGTTCGCCGCCCAATCGTCGATCGTGCCTTTCGTGAGCCGGGTCAGCTCCCAGTTTTCGCCGCCGTCTTCGGAGCGCCAGACGCCGGCGCCCGACCAGTCGCCACCGCCGCCCGCCCACATGCGGCCGCTGTCGGCATCGCCGATGACGTGGTTGATCGGCCAGCCGTCGCAGAACGGACCCCTGACTTTCCATCCCTGACGGCCTTCGCCACCCTCCAGAAGGAAAGCTCCCTTGGTCGTTCCGACCAGAACCGTAACGCCCTCTGCCATCGTCTGCACCCTCCTCAAGACCTGCAGGAGAATAGCATGAGCCGATCGGGTTGCAGCTGCAATGGATACTTCTTCCGGTTTTGTCCGTGCTGCGGGCGCAAGTGGTACCGCGGGACTTGTTAAACTGGTGCTTTCTGCGGAACCGGTGTCGCGCTAGACAGGGATGTGCGATGCGCGGCGCAGCGACGCTGACCGCGCCATTCTACCGGAGTTGGAAATGTCCGAAAATCTCAGTCACTGGACGGCCCGGCCAGGGCCCGAGCGCAAGCCCCTCGAGGGGCGCTATGTGAGGCTGGAGCCGCTCGACGCGGCGCGTCACGGCGCCGAACTTTTTGCCGCGTCACATGTTCCGGACAGTGACCGCAGGTTCCGCTGGCTGCCCGAATACCCGCCGGAGTCCTTGGCAGATTTCCTGCCTTGGGTGGAAAAGGTCGCGGCAAGCGAGGACCCGCTTTTCTTTGCTGTCATCGACGGGGAGAGCGGCAAGGTTGCCGGCCGGCAGACGCTGATGCGCATCGACCGGGCGAACGGCGTAATCGAGATCGGCAACATCTACTGGGGCCCGTTGATCTCCCGCCGGCGGGGTGCCACCGAAGCACTCTATCTTTTCATGAAATACGCCTTCGACACCCTGGGCTACCGGCGATTTGAGTGGAAGTGCAACAATGACAATCTGCCGTCGAAACAGGCTGCGCTTCGCTTCGGTTTTCAGGCGGAAGGGGTCTTCCGCCAGCATCTGGTCGTCAAGGGCCTTAACCGGGACACCGCGTGGTTCTCGATCATCGACAAGGAATGGCCGGCGCTGAAGGGGGCATACGAGGCCTGGCTGGCACCGGAAAATTTTGATGCGTCGGGTAATCAGAAACGCAAGCTTGGCGACTGTATCACGCAAGCCACCACAAGGAACTGACCCCAGACGGGAGACGGGGCTGATATCCGTGGTTGTGTAGCCGGATAGACAAGACAATAAATTGCTGCGCCCGGCCCGCATGTGTTTAATGCAGCTGCGGATCGGTTTTCGCATCGTTGCGAACACATGCATTCCGGGAGGGGCAATGCGCAAGACAGTTTCAATCATCGACCGGACCGCCATCAGCGGTTATCCGGCCTGGTGCGACGGCTATGCCCGGCCGGGCAACACCGGAAACGGCTATGTGTCCGTGGTCAAGGTGGCAACGGGCGTCGTGGAAAAAACCGACGATTCCCTCCTGGACGGCATCGTCGCCTATGACAGGGCGGAGGCGAACGACGCCTATATCGGCCAGATCAACATGGAAACGGCATCGTCCTTCTGCGGCATTGCGGGCAATGTCTGGGGCTATGACCTTGCCTACAACAGCACCCTCGACAACCTGCAGCCGATGTTCACGGCAAAGCAGTATGACGGCTCCGACCTGCCGGTCTATGATGCCGGTCCGCTCATCGATGCCGGCATTGCGCTCTTCGGCACCGAGCAAAGGCGCCGCTTTCCGCCGGCACCCGGGGCGCACGTGATCTGCGCCAACAAGAGCACCACCAACCTGCGCCCGCGCGACAGGGCACCGGATCCGGACAAGGGCGAGGCCTACGGGGTCTGGTGCTATATCGCACTGTCGATTGCCAGGGATCGCTACAATTCCGCCGATCTCTTCATCGAGGACGCCGGCACCTGGACGAAGAATGACGACGAGGCCGAATTGACAGCCTTCCTGGATGATCACCAGAAGGCGGTTGCCTGGAGCATCGTTGCCTGCGGCAAGGATCAGTCGGTGCTATACGACCGCACTTTCATGGCCTATGCGCATGTGATCATGAAACCCGGGTTCGTCGGGACGGCGCTGACGGTGGCGCCCTATGTGACGCTCGCCCAGAGAGCCGTGCCTGCTTCCGGTTTTAATACGCTCTACGACCTGACTTTGAGTGACTGGGAGCAGGCGGTCGGCCTGACTTGATGTCCGCACGGCGGTGCCGGAGAAGCCGGAGCCGCTTGTCAATGCCCCCCGGCCGCGGCTTTCTTGCCGCGGATCGCCCGCCACAGCGGCAGGATCGCCTTGTCCGTCACCGGGATCAGCACCATTCCGAGTGCAAGGCCGAAGACGCCGTCGAGCGCCGCGGTCACTGCCCAGGTCACGAAGCCTTCAGCGAAATGAACGGCGTGGGCGGCGCTATGGGCAAGGTCGTGAATGATCCCGTAGATGAGCCCGAAGCCCAATACCTCGAACCCGTGCAATACGATGGAGCCGCCGACCCAGAGCATGGCGGCCGTGCCGATCGTCATCAGGAGCTTCATGAAACCGGGCATCGCCTTGACGATGCCGAGACCGAGAGCGCGGGTCGCGGAGAAATGGCCTTCCTTCGACAGGTGCAGCCCGAAATCATCCGCCTTCACGATCAGCGCGACGGAGCCGTAGACCATTACGGTGATGCCGATGGCGACGACGGCAAGAATGATGGCTTCCATCCAGATGGTGTTGTCGGGAATCTCGGAAAGCGCGATTGTCATGATCTCGGCCGACAGGATGAAGTCCGTCTTGATGGCCCCGGCAACCTTCTGCTTTTCCAGATGCAGGGGATCGGGCACATAGCCTTCCGGCTCGTCCGCATCATGGTGGTGAGGAGCAAAGAGATGATAAACTTTCTCCGCTCCCTCGAAACAGAGATAAGCTCCGCCGAGCATCAGCAAGGGCGTTATGATCCCGGGCAGGAAGGTGTTGAGCACCAGGCCGACGGGCAACAGAAACAGCAGCTTGTTTTTCAGTGAGCCCCGGGCGATCTGCCAGACGATGGGGAGTTCCCGCGCGGGCGAGAAGCCGGCCACATATTTCGGCGTGACGGCGGCATCGTCGATCACGGCACCGGCCGCCTTCGCCCCGGCCTTGGCCGCCTGGCCAACGACGTCATCGACGGAGGCTGCGGCAACCTTGGCAATTGCGGCAACGTCGTCGAGAAGGGCTAGCAATCCGCTCATGACAGCTCCTCAAAATCCACTCCATCGGATGGCACCATATATGGTTTTGCGCCGCGCGCAGCCAGCTTCTGTCTTTTCCACAACAGGGGCGTGACGAGGCCAAAGACAGGGCCTCGTGCGGACAGCCGCCTTTGGGGATTTCGCCATGTCGCAATTGCATCGTCTTGTGACGAGAAATGCCGGTATTGCCGACAAAGGCAAGCGTAGAAAGGAAGACATAACTGTGCACGTGGCCCCGCCGGCAGGACCACACCCGAAACGGGCAAGAGACCGGAAAAGGTACCCATACCCTTCAGCTCGCGCGGGCCTGCTTTCCCCGGCCGGCCTGCGCCTTTTCTGGAAGAACCGAACCAGTGACCGGTGTCGCGGACGAAAGCCTCCCGGGTGGTGTTTCCACTCCCGCGTTGGACAATGTTGAACATGCGATCCTGAGTGATCTCGCACTGCGGGACAACCTTTTGGGCATGTCGGTGGGCGTTGTTCCGGAACCCCGGCGTGCCGTTTTCGACCGATTGCTGGCGGCGCTCCGCTGCCTATACGATGAATGCGAAGCCATGCAGGCCTTCGCCCCATGGCCCGGCGACCTAGAGTGGGTGGAGCGGGAACCGGCCAACCTGCCGGTCGCTTCTCATGTCGGCGATTGGCCCGAAACAGGGTCGGATACGGCGGCAACAGTTCACAGGGCGATGTCGGAAGCCGCTGCCAATGCCGAATGGCGCCTGACCTATACGGAGGAAGAGGTCGGAGCGCATTTCCTGGAAAACTACGGCTATTTCGAACTCTTCGGACCGGATGGACATTACCGCACGCGGGAAAGCCGTGCCTTTGTCGCCTATTGGGGGCCGGGTCTCTTCTACGACTGGCATCACCATGAGGCGGAGGAGCTATATGTCATCGTCTCCGGCTCCGGCCACTTTCATCTCGACGGCGCTACCGATGCCGTTCTGAAGCGCGGCGACACCCGTCTACACGGCTCGTGGCAGAAACACGCCATGACGACCGGCGAGGAACCGATCCTGACCTTTGTGCTCTGGCGCGGCGCAGGACTGGAAGGTCTGCCGAAGATGGGAAAGGGGTGAAATCGCCCTGCCCAATCCCTCATGCGGGCTTCAATACATCGTCTTTTCGTATTGCGCTTCCAGCGCCTCGTCGATCTTGCGCATTTCGTGCTCATCCTCCGGGGCGCCCGAGGTCTGGTCGAGAATGATCTTCGCAAGAGACGGCATGGAGCCGCGGTCCTGGAAGTGATCCGGATCCCAGAGATGCGAACGCCGGAAGGCTTTTGCGCAATGCATGAAAACCTCCTTCACCCGAACCACGATCGCCAGCCTTGGCGTGCGGCCGTTGATGCTCATGCTGTCAAGCAGTTCCGGATCGGTCTGAAGGCTGGCCGTGCCGTTGACCCTGAGCGTGTCGTCGAAGCCGGGGACAATGAACAGGATGCCGACGCTCGGATTTGCGAGGATATTGGTCAGGCTGTCGAGGCGGTTGTTGCCAGGCCGGTCGGGAATTGCGAGCGTCCTTTCATCGAGTACCCTGACAAAGCCTGCGGGATCACCGCGCGGACTGACATCTGCCCGGCCGCCCGGGCCCTGGGTGCCGAGGCACAGAAAAGGCGCGCGTGCGATAAAATCCTGCGCGTGTTTGTCGAGCGCGCCGAGGGTTTTCTGGGCTGCGAGCGGCGATACGGCGGGAAACAATTCCCTTAGAGCGGCAACGTCCGAAACGGCATGCTCCGGTTTGGTCTCGAACCCTGACATTGTATGACCTCTCCCGGCTTTTTGAGCGCTCTTTTTGGCCGGATTGCACGAACTTGCCGATCGGCCATCCAGTCCCGCATGCAGCACGCAAGTCAACGATGAGGTGCGTTCCTCACCTCAGAACGGATACAACGTTCCCGATGGGTATTCAAGATTGATCGATTGGTGGCCGTCTCGCTCTTGTCGGCGCGATGATTTTGGGGGCCATTTCCTTCTATTTCCGCATACTCGACATCGGCCCGCTCCTTCAGCCCATGATCGAGGGCCTCGTGCTGCTGCCCGCCGTTTCCTTCGGCGCATTCCGCACTTCGCGGGTCAAGTCCCAACTCGACTTGTTCAGATAGCCAGGCATGCAGATTTCCCTTTCAAGCGAAATCCGTCCGATCGTCGTCGCCTCCCTGTTTGTGGCGGTAATCCTCGTTGCCGGCACCGCCCGCACGTTCTCCCCGACCGGTACGGCGCCGCTCCTGTCGGTCAATTGTCTGTTGCAACAACTCCAGACCGGAGGCGTTCGGGGCAACGTGCACGGTCTCAGCGAGGCACCGCTTCCGCCAGACGCACCGCCGACGCAACACCGTCGATCACAGGCACCTTGAAGCGCGCCGTAAGGTCGTGGGCGAGATCGGCCATGCCGGCACAGCCGAGCGCGATGGCGCCGACACCGTCATGTCTGATGGCAGTCTCGATCTCCGCTTCGATCCGGTGCCGCGCGTTGCTGTGCGGGTTTTCCAGTTCGAGCACCGGCACGTTTGAGGCCCGGACCCTGGCGCAGCGCGCCGAAAGGCCGGTTCGGACGAGATTCTCTTGAAGGACGGGGACGGAGACGGAAAGAGTGGTGACGACGGAAAACCTTTCCGCCGCCACACAGGCGACGTGATAGGCAGCTTCTCCGATTCCGATGACAGGCACCCGCGCGCCGGCCTTCAACTCCCAAAGGCCGGTATCGTCGAAACAGGCGATGATGACTGCGCTGATGCTCGGATCGGTCTTGAGAGACTTCTCGAAGATGTCAAACAGACCGGGCAGGGCAGCTTCGCCATCGGCTGGACCCTGAATGGCTGCCGGTCCCTCCAGCGGATTGATGGCCGTAATCCGGCTGAGGGGACCGGCTGCGGCGCGAGCAGCCGCCGCGATCTTATGCGTCATTGAAGCCGTGGAATTCGGGTTGATGACGAGGATATGTGTGTCGCGCATTTACGAGTTCACACCCTAGACCATGCCCTTGCCGGCGTCCGAGCCGTGTCGGGACCGGCGTTTGTTCAGGATGACGACAATGGCCAGGAACAGACCGATGATGCCGAAGGAGAAGGCGGTTGTCAGAGTGCCGAGGGCAAATATTACCGGCGTCGTGACGTTTGTGGTCATGCCGTAGATTTCCAGCGGCAGCGTGTTGTAGCTGCCGGCCGTCAGAAGTGTGCGGGCAAACTCGTCATAGGACAGGGTGAAGCCGAAAAGGGCGACCCCGATCAGCATCGGCGCGATAATCGGTAGCACGACATACCGAATGGTCTGCCAGGCGTTTGCGCCCTGATCACGTGCGGCTTCCTCGTAGGATTTGTCGAAGCGGTTGAACACCGCGAACATGATCAGCAAGCCAAAGGGCAAGGTCCAGGTGAGCTGGGCGCCAAAGCCCGAGGTCGACCAATGCACGGCAAGGCCGGATTGCGAAAAGATCAGCCCGACGCCGAGCGAAACCAGGATCGACGGGATCACCAGCGAGGTGATGATCAGATAGAAAATCGCCCCGGAGCCCGGAAAGCGCTTGCGGAAGGCGAGGCCGCCCATGACGGAGACGATGACCGTCGTCACCATCACCATCAGGCCGAGCGTGAGCGAGCGCGAAAAGCTTCCCCAGATATCGCCAACGGCCTGTTGTTCGAAAAGGTCGCGGAACCAGTGCAGCGAGACACCGCGCATCGGAAACGTCAGTCCGCCCTGCGGGCCCTGAAAACTGAGGATCGCGATGGTGATTGTCGGACCATAGAGGAACAAAAGGAACAGGGCGAAGAAGGTGGCGAGTGTGTAAAAGGAGCGGGACCGCTTTTCCATGATCACAGTTCCTTCCGGATGTCGACAAAGCGCAGCAGGATCGAGATCACAAGAAGCACTGTTACGAGCAGGATGACCGCCGTTGCCGCGGCAGAGGGATACTGCAGAAGCGCGATGTCGTTGGAGATCAGCCTGCCGACATTGGCTTTCTGGCTGCCGGACATGAAGCGCACGGTGATGAAGTCGCCCATCACGAGTGTGACCACGAAGATGGAACCGATCATGATGCCGGGTTTCGTCAGCGGGATGATGACGTTGGTGAGCGTCTGCAGTCCGCTCGCGCCATTGTCGTAGGCCGCTTCGATCAGCGAGCGGTCGATCCGCATCATGGTGTTGAAGATCGGAACCACCATGAACAGCGTGTAGAGGTGAACAAAGGCCAGGATCACCGAAAAGTCGGAAAAGAGCAGCCATTCCAGCGGCTCGTCGATGACGCCCATCGAGATCAGCGTGGAATTGGCGATGCCGTTGCGGCCCAGAAAAGGGATCCAGGAAATCATGCGGATGATGTTGGATGTCCAGAACGGGATCGTGCATAGCAGAAACAGAATGATCTGCCAGGTCAGCGTGCGCACGTGAAAGGCAAGGAAATAGGCAACAGTGAACCCGATCACCAGCGTGATCGCCCAGGTGATCAGCGCGTATTTCACGGTGTTGAAGAACACCTGATAGGTCACCGGTGACGTGAGCAGGAACTCGTAATTGTCGAACTGGAAGGCCGGGTAGATCGAGAATTCCGTCGCCCCCCAGAAGCTCACCACGACGATCATGGCAATCGGCAGAAGCAGAAAGCAGAACAGCACCAGCGCTAGAGGCAGCGACAACAGCCAGCCGGTTACTGCATCGGGCAGGCGGGCGAGGCTGAAGGGGGCCCTGGGCCCGGTCTTTCCCGGCCGTTCCGCGCTTTCTGCTTCCTTCTGAATGAAAAGATGGGCCTGGTCGGTCATGAGGTTCCGATCCGGTTGAGAGGCTGGGCGGCAAGCCGTGGGGGCGGTGATCCACTTCCGAAAGCGTGCCCCTCCCGTGTCACCCCGGACAAGCGAAGCGCAGATCCGGGGCCCATTTGCAGGGCAACTTGTCGAAAGAGTTTGTGCGTTTCCGAAGACGCTTGCCGGACGCACCTTCTCTCTGGAAATGAGCAGGCCCCGGGTCTCGCGCTGCTCGCCCGGGGTGACACAGTTCCTGGCTGCGAAACACGAGCCGGAATGGACCGAAGAATTCCTCCGCAGGAGAGTCTTGCGTATCGGGCAAGAGCAGTGTCGTCGAACACAGATATTTCCCCTATCAAAGCAATCGCGCTCCGGGGGATTGCCCCCGGAGCGTTGGTCAACTCAGCCTCAGGCGGCGATGAACTCGTTCCACTTGCGAACCATGTACTGGTTCTCGTCCATGACGGCGTTCCAGCAGGCAACCGCGCCCATGCGGTCATAGAAAGAGCCGCCGTCGCGGGTTTCGCCGGCTTTCGCCAGAACGTCGCCGAACGGGTTGGCGATGTCGCCGGTGGCTTCCTTGCCCTCGAACCAGTAACCCCACTCGTTCTCGTCCATGTAGTTCTTGGAGGTGTCCGGCACCGCCGAGTAATAGCCCTGGCGCATCAGGAACCCGCCGACCCAGCCGTCGAGATACCAGTTGATGTATTCGTAGGCTGCGTCCAGTTCGAGGCCGGTCAGGCTCTTGGACAGGCCGATGCCGCCGCCCCAGGAGCGGTAGCCTTCCTTCAGCGGCTGGTAGACGCACGGAATGCCGCGCGACTTCACGGCAGTGATGGCGGGCGACCACATGGACTGGATAACCACTTCGCCGGAAGCCATCAGGTTGACGCTCTCGTCGAAGGTCTTCCAAAAGGCTCGGAACTGGCCGTTCTTCTTGGCTTCGGTGAAGATCGCCATGGTCTTGTCGATCTCTTCGCGGGTCATGTTGCCCTTGTCGCCATACTGAATCTCGCCCATGGCTTCGCAGACCATGGCCGCATCCATGATGCCGATGGAGGAAATGTCCAGAATGGAGGCCTTGCCCTTGAACTCGGGGTTCAAAAGCTCGGTCCAGCTTTCGATCGGCCGGCCGATGAGGTCCGGGCGGATGCCGAGCGTGTCGGCGTTGTAGATGGTCGGGATAAGCGTCATCCAGCCGGTTTCTTCGGTGGCGAATGCCTTGCCGTCGGGACCGTCGACAAAACCGACCGTGTGCGGCGCCGTGCCCTGGGCGATCACGGATTCCGGCGTCAGCTTGCCGCTTTTGAAGATGCCGACGATCTTGTCGTAATTCTTGATCTTGGACGTATCCATGGCCTGAAGATTGCCGGTCGGCCACACCTTCTTGCAGATCCAGTATTCGATGTCGGCAATATCGAAGCTGTCCGGCTGGGTTGCGGCACGCTGGGTGACGGCGTCAGAATCAAGAGCGGTCATTTCCAGGGTGAAGCCGAGATCTTCCTTCACCTTCTGTGCCACCTCATTGAGGTTTGAAACGCCCGTGCCGAACTGGCGCAGTGTCACGTCCTTGATGTTTTGCGCCCAGATGGTCGGAAAGCCGGTGATGGCCCCCGAGCCGAGTGCGGCACCTGCTGCGGCAGCTCCGCCTTTGAGAAGACTGCGGCGGCTGACGCCGTCCTTGCCCATTTTGCCTGTCATGTTCCTGCTCCTGTTCCCCTGTGGAGTTTTGTCTGGCCCTTTGGGAGAGGCCGTTGAGCGACGGCCGTCAGGCCGCCAAAAGGTGTGCGTCCTCCGGCTTCCAGGTCAGGAAGACGGTTGCGCCGATTTCGATCGGATCCTGAAAGAAGGCCTCGTCTGTCAGCGCTGCGGTAAGGTCACCCGCATTGCCCGCATCGAGCGCCAGGTTGACGGTCGAACCGAGATATTCGACGTCCTTGACCATGGCGGTCAGCCGATCACCGTCGACACCAGTTTCAACGGTTGCCTTCTTCACGCGCAGCCGGTCCGCCCGAAGCGCGACTTCCGCGCCCTGCTGCTGCAGGACATTGTGGCCGCCGATGAAGCGGGCGACGAAGCGGGTGGCCGGTGTGTTGAAGACGGTTTGCGGGCTTCCTGCCTGTTCGATACGGCCGCCATTCATGACGATGATGTCGTCGGCAAGCGCCAGCGCCTCGTCCTGGCTGTGGGTGACGTGAATGAAGGAGATGCCGAGTTCGCGCTGCAGTTTTTTCAGCTCGAGCCGCATTTTGATGCGAAGGAACGGGTCGAGCGCGGACAGCGGTTCGTCGAGCAACAACACAGATGGCTCTGTGATCAGCGCTCGGGCTAGCGCGACACGCTGCTGCTGGCCACCGGAAAGCTGGGCTGGTAGCCGTTCGGCGTATGGGTCCATATCGACCAGCTCCAGAAGCCGGTGTGCCTTCTTCAGCCGGACGGATTTTTCGACGCCCTTCATCTTTTGCGAAAAGGCGACATTGTCGATGACGGAAAGATGCGGAAACAGTGCATAGTTCTGGAACATCATCGCCGTGCCGCGCCGGGCAGGGGGTAGATCGGTGATGTTGGTTCCGCCGAGAATGATGTCGCCGCTGGAAACGCTTTCATGGCCTGCGATCATTCTGAGCGTGGAAGACTTGCCGCAGCCGGATGGGCCCAGAAGGCAGGAATAGGAACCGGCAGAGAACTTGTGATTGATGGCGTCGACTGCGATCGTGTCGCCGTAGCGCTTGGTGGTTGCCGCCAGTTCCAGCTCCAGGGACTTCGCCATGGCCGGAGATCTCCTTCAGAAATTCATCGTCCGGTCGAGATCAGCAAGTGCTGTGCCAAGGTCAAAAAGTCAGGGAGTTCCGCGGAGTTCTCTTGCGTTCCGGGCGGTCGGGTTTCCAGGTGTCATTAAAAGTGCACAATTATTCGGCAAATAAAATACGAAGTGATGAAAAATTGTATACGATATTTGATTGCCGCCTTTGTGGAGCACAGGTAGGATCAAGGCAGCGCACGCACCCGACGGGTATTCCAGCAAAAAATGACAAAGCCTGTTACATCAGCCGATCTCGACCCGCGCAGCAGGCTGCATGAAGTCTTCGCCCTGCCGGCGGGAAGGGCACTCGACATTTGCCTGAACCTGCAGGCAGCCATTCTGGAGCACAAGCTCGCGCCGGGGCTGAAACTGTCGGAAGACGAGGTTGGCGAAATTTATGGTGTCAGCCGGACCGTCGTGCGTGCCGCCCTTCAGGCGCTCGCCCATTCCGGACTGGTCACGATCGAAAGGAACCGGGGCGCCTTCGTCGCCAAGCCCACGATCCGCGAGGCGCATGAAGTTTTCCAGGCGCGGGCTCTGATAGAACCGGCGGTAGCCCGCCTGGCTGCGGATGTGATCACTGACGCCCAACTTGCCGGCTTGAAGGCGCATCTGGCTGCCGAGCACGAAGCCCTCCACAGCGGAGACATGGGCAAAGCGCTGCTGCTGTCGGGTGGTTTTCACACCGAGATTGCCGACATCGCTGACCACCGGGTCTTTGCAGGCATGGTGCGCTCGCTGATCTCGCGCTCGTCTCTGATCATCGCGCTTTACTGGAAGCGATCGGACACGGCCTGTGAAAGCCATTCTCATAACGCCCTGATGGAGGCCTTCGAAAACCGGGATGGATCGCGAGCTGAGAGTATTCAGAAAAGCCACATAGTCGACCTGCATTCGGGCCTGGACCTTCGCGAGAAGGTGCGTGGTGAGTCGACACTCAGCGAAGCGCTCGGGCGGTAGGTTCGACCGTCCGAGCGTAGCAATTGACAGGTGTGACGCCTGTTCCTTGCCGTTATTGACCGAGCAATCCGCCGGCATTCACATTCACGCCGCCACCGCCAATCGAGGCTCCGACGCTGGCTCCGCCGACGGACGCACCCACGCTGGCACCGCCACCTCCGACCGAGGCTCCGGCGCTGGCTCCGCCGACCGAGGCACCCGCGCTGACGCCGCCGCCGCCCGCTGAGGCTCCGGCACTTGCGCCGCCGGCAGAAGCCCCTGCGGATACACCTCCGGCCCCTGCAGACGCGCCTGCCGACACGCCCTGGCCTCCTGCGGAAGTCCCGTTAGCACCTGTGGAGGAGCCGGAACCGCCGAAAAGTCCGAACAAACCGCCGAGGCCGCTCTTGGGCGCAGGCGTTGCCGCATTTGGATTGACAGCGCCGAAGGACGGGGCAGACGGGGATTCCTGCCGGAAGGTGGCGCGGGTTTTCCCGACCGATCGGAGGCCGCGGAAAGCTCCTGGCGCGCTGCGGGCGGCCTGACCGGCCTTCAGATCGCCAGCCTGACCGGAGGCGAAATCCTTTACGCCCACAACACCCTCGGAAACGTTGACCTGGGCCTGCCCCTTCTTCACCGACACCTTGAAACTGGTACCTTTGACAACCGCCGCCAAGTAAGGTGTCTCAACGGTAAAGAACGGTCCGGAGCGCGGGAAAACGTCTACGGTGATTTCACCCTTGCGCTGCAGCAGTTTCGTCCGGTCGCTGAAACTGCCGTGTTCCGACAAGGCGAATTCGGTATTAGGGGCGAGGGTAATTGCGTCCCGTCCGTGCTGCAGGACGGCACGTCCCTTGCGGGTTGCTATCGTGTAGCCGCGCGGCAGTCTCATGCCCTTGTGCACATGTTTGGCTTCCACGCCGGGAGCAACAAGATAGACCGTTCCACTGACGCGCGTGACAACCCAGTCGGCTGCTTGCGCAAAGGACAGGCCCGCAAGAAAAAGATACAAGATGAAGGCCATTGCCAGAGACAGAAGGCCGTTGAAGGTCCTCGTGCGCTGCGCGGCGGCGCTGGCCGAGAGGCGTGAATATACAGAACTGCAGGCCGACATACGCAATACCCCGTAGATCAAAGATGCTGCAGCAGTAACTCCCGGGAATTAACTCGGCGTGAAGATGGGGTTGGAAGTCATTGTTATACTTAAGGGTTTGTGACTGAATTCGCGATGAATTTAGGCGAGACTTCCACGGATGTGTCCGACCCGGCTTTTTCTGCGTTGCTACAAAGCTGGAAAAAGGCCGCCCTCCGGGGTTGCGCAGATGCCCAATGGCCACCAATGTCGGATAGGCATTTCGTTAGATAGAGCTTCCTGTCGGCAGTATCCAATTGGCAAATACCAGGAATACCTCCACTGACGCCTCCTGGCATGGCATTTTCCAGGAAATTCCCGTTATCCGGCTTATTGGACGTCTGCGGTAGTCTGGAAACTGCTCTCCCCAAAAACAGTGCCCCCGGCTTTGTCGCCAGGGGCAGTTGATGGGAGGACTAAGTTGCACAGTCGACTGTTGCTTCTTTCGTTACACTCTGACTGCAACTTTAGGTCGGCGCAATTCGCAAGAACACGTAAGTTTCTTTACGCAGTTATTGCATCGCCTGCGTAGTATACCCATTGGGGAGGCGGAATAGGTGCCGACCGGCCGTGTCTTCGTTATCCGATCGTGGAGGTAACGGGTGCCGGATATGGTTCATTTCTCCGCGCAAATGGCGTAGCGGTGCTGGGTCGCTCTTTCCAGGCCCTTGAAAAACGGCAAGTGGCGTCGCTGTGCCCGGTGGATCGCACCCAAACCCGTGTCCACAGCGATCTTGCCGAAACCTGCCTGCCGCAGCAGGTCGACGACCGCCTCTGCCCGGGCGCCGCCGGAAAAATGCACGCGGGAGAGAATGCTTCTGTGGGTCGACATCATGTCCGCCGACTTTGCGTCTGCACCTGCTGAATTCATCAGACCGGCCCGGGAGAGCAGGCCGGATACGTGCGCAAGGAACCGTGCCGCCAGGCCGGGATTGACGAAGTCGCCGTCCACGATCAGCAACCGGCCGCCCGGTTTCAGAATGCGGTGCCATTCGGCGAAGGCGGAGGCAGGATCGACAAGGGTCCAGACCAGGTGCCGGCAGGTAAGGGCATCATATCTGTCGGACGGTTCGAGGGTGCGTTCCGCGTCGCCGAGCAGGAAGCGGATGGAGCGCTTGCGGGCTCTGGCCTTGTCCCGGGCTTTCGCCAGCATGGGTTCGGCCCAGTCCATGCCGGTGACTTCGAAATTGAGATCGTCCAGCAGATGCGAGATCACGCCCGTTCCGGAGGCAAGGTCCAGAACCTGGCGGCCGTCACCGGAACCAAGATGCTTCTTGAAGAGACGATGCCAGGCGAGGCGCTCCTCCTCGGAAAATATTTCATGACCCGGCTGACTGTCGAATGTTGCGGCCCGTTGCCCCCAATAGTCCTTGATTTCCTCACGCAAATCGAAATTCGCGATTGTTTCCGCATCACTCATCTGCGGGCCAGCTCCGGTTGGTTGGAATGGTTCCAAAAGATAATACTTGACTCATATATTCAAGAAAAATACCAAAAAACAAGAGCCTAAATCTCAACTTATATCTCTTGTCAATTCCGAGGCAGACGTGAACATATCCAAGGACCTGGCAGCCGCTTTCATGGTGGCCGCAACGCTCATTCCCACCGCTGTTTTTGCGGGCGAAATGGTGACCGTGACCGATATTACCGGTCGCGAAGTCGAGGTCGAGGTGCCGGTGGAAAAGGTTATCCTGGGCGAGGGACGGCAGATCTATTTCACCGCCGCGCTCGACAGCCAGGACCCCTTCAAGCGTGTCGTCGGCTGGCGCGACGACTTCGAGAAGGCGGACAACGACGGCTATCACCAGTATCTGGAAAAATATCCCGGCATGGCCGATCTGCCGACCTTCGGCGGTATGAAGGACGGCACCTTCGATGTCGAGCAGGCCGTTGCGCTCCAGCCCAACGTCATCCTTCTCAATCTTGATGCCAAGGTTGCGACGGAAGAGGGCGGCTATATCGAAAAGCTCGCCAAGGTAGGCATTCCGGTCGTCTATGTCGACTTCCGCGAAAAGCCGATGGAAAACACCGAACCCTCCATGCGCCTGATCGGGACGCTCTATGGCGAAGAGGACAAGGCGGAAGACTTCATCGCCTTCCGGGCAGCTGAAATCGCCAAGGTCACGGACCGACTGGCCGCAGCAAACGATCTTGTGAAGCCGGTTGTCTTTGTGGAGCGTGCCGGCGGATATTCCGACGATTGCTGCATGTCCTTCGGCAACGAGAATTTCGGCAAGATGGTCGAGATGGCCGGCGGCACCAATATGGCCAAGGATATCATTCCGGGCACTTTCGGTACGGTCAATCCGGAGCAGATCATCGCGTCCGACCCAGATCATATCATCGTTACCGGTGCCAACTGGGAGCTCTACGTGCCTGGCGGCAAGTGGGTCGGTGTCGGCTCCGGTGCGGATCCGGAAGTCACGTCCGAAAAGCTTGCCGGCCTCATGACTCGCCCGGGCTTTACCGGTGTCAAGGCAGCGCAGAATGACAACGTCCACGCCATCTGGCACCAGTTCTACAACAGCCCTTACCAGTTTGTGGCCGTCCA
>ENA-ORCZ01000343-ORCZ01000343.1-marine-metagenome-genome-assembly--contig:-NODE-343-length-23900-cov-3.740083_pt1 | contig 23900 bp, 16 predicted proteins | sample MGYA00237785_ERZ508519 | MGnify/ENA primary metagenome ERZ508519 (study PRJEB26189, sample SAMN06268790) | marine metagenome | isolation source: Bioluminescent Bay, La Paraguera, Puerto Rico | place...
CCAAGCCGGTCCATGTTGCCGATCATGCGCTCCGGATAGACCATCAGCTTGTCGATGACGCCGGTGAGGCGGACCAGCGCGAAGTCGAGGGTGACGGTCGCGTCCGGTCCGATCATGCGTTCCACGGAAGAGTGGGAAATGTCGCGTTCGTGCCAGAGGGCAACGTTTTCCATGGCCGGAATGGAGAAACCGCGCACGATGCGGGCAAGACCGGTCAGGTTTTCAGTCAGGACCGGGTTGCGCTTGTGCGGCATCGCCGACGAGCCTTTCTGGCCCTTGGAGAAGTATTCCTCGGCTTCCAGAACCTCGGTGCGCTGCAGATGGCGGATTTCGGTCGCCACGCGCTCGATGGAGGAGGCGATGACGCCGAGGGTGGCGAAATACATGGCGTGGCGGTCGCGCGGGATCACCTGGGTGGAGACAGGCTCGGCCTTCAGCCCCATCGCCTTGGCGACATGTTCCTCGACCGCCGGATCGATATTGGCGAAGGTGCCGACGGCGCCGGAAATGGCGCAGGTGGCGATTTCCTCACGGGCTGCGAGAAGGCGCGTCCTGCAGCGGTCGAATTCGGCATAGGCTTCGGCCATCTTCAGGCCGAAGGTGACCGGCTCGGCATGAATGCCATGTGAACGGCCGATGCAGACCGTGTTCTTGTGCTCCATCGCCCGGCGCTTGATCGCTGCCAGCAGCGCGTCCATGTCGGCCAGCAGAAGGTCCGTCGCCTTGACCAGCTGCACGTTGAAGCAGGTATCCAGCACGTCGGAAGACGTCATGCCCTGGTGGACGAAGCGGGCATCCGGGCCGACGATCTCGGCCAAATGGGTCAGGAAGGCGATGACATCGTGCTTGGTCTCGCGTTCGATCTCGTCGATGCGGTCGATGTCGAACGTGGCGGCGCCGCCCTTTTCCCAGATGGTCCTGGCTGCTTCCTTCGGAATGACACCGAGCTCGGCCAGTGCGTCGCAGGCATGGGCCTCGATCTCGAACCAGATGCGGAACTTCGATTCCGGCGACCAGATGGCAACCATGTCGGGACGGGAATAGCGCGGGATCATCGCAGGCAGCACCTCGTAGAATGAAAATCTGGCTGCGGCATAGCAGAGGGGCGCGGCCCCTTCAATGCAGCCGGACGGAATTTGCTTGCGAGGCGCGGCACAATGTGGATTTTACCATCCACGAAAGCTCTGTTCGACTGTCCGACAGGAGACGAGGATGACACTCTGGCGTCCGGCAAGTTCGATCACGGTCAAGGCGCTCGCCCTTATCTGGCAGGACGATGCGCTGCTTCTGTCAGATGTTCATGACGACAGCGGCCGGGTCACCGGCATGCGACCGCTGGGCGGAACGGTGGAATTCGGCGAACCCTGGCGCGACACGCTGCAGCGGGAATTCCTGGAAGAACTCGGGGCCCGGATCCACCTGCTCGACGAGCATTTCGTGATGGAGAACATTTACGAACATCACGGGGTCATCGGCCACGAGATCGTCTTTCTCTGTCATGCCCATTTCCACGACAACAGCTACTACCGCATGGACACGATCGTTTACGAGATCAGCGAGGAAAGTGTGGGAACGGCAAGGTGGATCACCCTGGATGAATTGGCCGCCAAGGGGTTGGAACTCTATCCGACGGGGTTGGAGGAGCGGCTGACCGCCGTCAAGTCCTCACGAAAAATCGGACTTCGGTTCAGCTAACCTTCAGGATCGGGCGACGACGCCGTATTCCTCGATTTCGTCCTGCCTCTCCTCCGCCATATAGAGATCGAACTTGTCCTGATGAAGCCGTGAACGCACGGCGAACGCATAGACGAGGACCGCGAGCGTAGAGACGGCCAGAATGTCGGGCCCGACCGGAATATAGCCGGCACCGCCGCCGAAGGATCCGAGCCAGGAAAGCGTCACCAGACCGGCAAGATAGGGAATGAGCCACAGGGCTTCCCGCCAGTCGAGGCTGTCGAGCCCGCCTTGCATGCTGCGGACCAGAAGCAGCGCAAAGCCGATGCCAAGGCAGATGCCGAGATGCAGCATTGTGTCCCAGCCGCTCCAGTAGATGATCAGGCTGGCAACGATGAAGGCGAGGCAGCCGGTGACCGGCGCCATCGGCAGAACGAATGCGCGGGGGGCGTCGGGCAGCAACTGGCGGAACGCGAGAACGGCAATCGGGCCGACGATGAAGGAAAGCACGATGGAGGACGTGTTAAGCGACAGAACTTCCTTGAACGGCAGCAGCACGAAGAAGAGAGCGGAGACGACGAAATTGGCAAAAAGGGCGAACAGCGGTACGCCGCGTGCCGACAGGGTCTCCATGAATTTCGGAAAGAGACCGTTCTGGGCCATCGCCAGCCCGAGACGGGCGTTGGAACCGACGGAGACCAGCCCGGAGGCAAAGCTTGAGATGCGGGCGCCGGTGTCCAGAATGCTGACGATCCAGAGCGCGCCGACGGCGGTCGCGAGCGCTGCCATCGGCCCGAGTTCTCCCGGAAAACTGAGCGCCGCCCAGCCGTCCTGAAGCTGGGACTGATCAAGCGCGCCCAAAAAGGCAAGCTGCAGCCCGCCATAGATCAGCACGCAGACAACGAGGCTCACCACCAGCGCCAGCGGCACGTTGACCTTCGGATTGCGTGCTTCTCCGGCGAGATCGATCACGTGGCGGAAGCCGATCAGCGCGAAGATGACGCCGCCGGTGGAAATCGCCGAAAGAATGCCCTTTACGCCTTCCGGTGCAAACCCGCCATAGGCGCTGAAATTGGCATAGCGGAATTCGGAGGTGAGGATCACGGCGGCAAGCAGGGCGGGGATCACGATTTTCACCCAGGTAAGCGCCGTGTTGATCCGGGCAAAAAACTTGACGCCAAAGGCGTTCAGTACCGTGAACACCAGGAGGAGCAGGCAGGCGACCGCGAGCCCGGCGGGGCTCAGAAGGCCGTCAGAGCCATAGAGCCAGGGGGCCAGGCTCTTGGAATAGCGCAGCACCGCCTCGACCTCGATGGTGGCCGTGGTGTTGTAACCTACCCAGGCCGTCCAGCTCATTGTCATGGAGACCACCGAGCCGTGAGAGAAATGCGGCACGCGGCCGATGCCGCCGGCAACGGGCAGTATGGCGGCGATCTCGGCAAAGGTGGCGGCAAGCAGCAGCATTGCAAAGCCGCCGATGGCCCAGGCAATGAGAGCGGACGGACCGGCCGCCTGGGCGGCGAGGAGTGGAGCGAACAACCAGCCAGACCCCAGTATGCCGCTGATCGCGACGAAGGTGAGGCCAAGCAAACCGATATTGCGTTGCATGTGCGCCAAGATGATTCCCCCCGGAGTTGTCCGGTGGAGCTTAGCCGAGGGGATGTCTCAACGGGAAGACGCGAAACGGCAGTTTCGGTCGAATGAACAAGTGGCCCATCCTTCGAGACGCTGCTGCGCAGCTCCTCAGGATGAGGTCAATGGGCGAAGGAGCGCCAATAGTTGCGGGTTCGGCGTCCGCCGAATTCCTGATCCTCATCCTGAAGGAGCTGCGTGGCCCGTATCAGGATGAGGTCGATGGATGTAGAAGCGCCGATAGTTGCAGGTTCGGCCAGATTCTTGATCCTCATCCAGATGAAGGCCGCATGGCCCGTCTCAGGATGAGGTCGATGGTGGTAGACGCGCCGATAGTTGCAGGTTCGGCGTCAGCCAGATTCTTGATCCTCATCCTGAGGAGGGCCGCATGGCCCGTCTCGAAGGATCGGCCACAAACTCCAAAACTACGCGTCTACCGCCGCCTTGCGGATAGCCGAGATGTTGCCGGCATAGCTCTCCACCGTGCCGCCCTTGAAGACGGCCGAGCCGGCCACCAGCACGTTGGCACCAGCGGCTGCGACCAGCGGCGCGGTTTCCGGGGTGACGCCGCCGTCGATCTGAAGGTCGATCGGCCGCTCGCCGATCATCGCTCTGATGCGGCGGGTCTTTTCGACCTGGGAGTGGATGAATTTCTGGCCGCCGAAGCCGGGGTTGACCGTCATCACCAGGACGAGATCCAGACGGTCGAGCACATATTCAAGCACGCTTTCCGGGGTGGAGGGATTCAGCGAGACGCCGGCCTTCTTGCCGAAGTTGCGGATTGCCTGCAGCGAGCGATCGAGATGTGGCCCGGCTTCCGCATGGACGGTGATGATATCCGAGCCCGCCTTGGCGAACGCCTCCAGATACGGATCGCAAGGTGCGATCATCAGGTGCGTGTCGAAGATCCTGTCCGTGTGCGGGCGGAGTTTTGCGATCACGTCCGGGCCGAAGGTAATGTTCGGGACGAAATGCCCGTCCATTACATCAAGATGGATCCAGTCGGCGCCGGCCTCCACCACGTCTCGGACCTCCTGTCCGAGCTTGGAGAAATCGGAGGCGAGGATGGAAGGGGCAATCTTGATGTCGCGCGGCATGACACTCTCCCGGACGCATTAACGGGCTGTGCGGCACCGTTACGAAATGATGCCGCCGCGCTAACACTTCTCCTCCGCCGGGGCAAGATACCCGGAGGCGGCTCAATCGGTTTAACCCGCATTTCTCACGCTCCCTGCGTTCTGCGTCGCGTTTGGGTGAGCCGCCTGCGCATGACGGACGAGCAGAGCATAGCCGTCGCTATGGTCAATCGGCTTTCGTGTGCAGGCGGCCACCAAAACGCGACCCTTCGGGCCGATTGAAACAGGCGACAGTGTGCGTCGAATGGCTTGTCCGATACCCCGCATCGCACAGCGCCATTCTCCTACCCTGACGCCTGTTTCAATCGGCGCAGAGCACAGGGAGTGTGAGAAATGCGGGTTAAGGTGTCAAAGACGTCCCGTTATTGCCAGATATCTGCGATCCGGGCCTTCGAAGCCGAAGCTATCCACCTGGATCAGGACGGCAAAGACCGGCGGGGCCTCCGGCGGGAAATGGGTAACGAAGCGCGAGATCCTGTAACCGAGCGCACAGCGGCGGCTCTTCGGCAGGGATTTGTCCTCGTTCAGGGTGCGGGTGACGCCGTCGTGGACCATCGTCAGGAGAAAGCCTTTCGTATCGGCACCGTAGCTCTGGCACTCGGCATCAGGCAGGTCGTATTCGGCAAGGGTCAGGTCGACAGGAGGGGCGCCCGTCAGGAAATGCTCCCGCGTTGCGACGATCATCTTGAAGGGGTCGGACGTCAGTTCCGAGCGCGGGTTGAACCCGACCGTCTCACCCATGACGGCGATCGCCTTTTCCTGAAGCAGCGGTTGCGCGGCGAGCCGGTTTTCGGCGCGGGTTTCGGATAGAGCACTTTCGGCGGCCTCGCCGGGGCCGGTATCCTCCTCCCTGCGCAGCCGGAAAGGCGAGGGCGGCACCCAGCTGTCACCGATGACGTCGATGACGAAGATCTCCGAATAGGGAAAGCCAGAGCCGTCTTGGGTGCCGTATTGTTCGAAGGCAAAGAAATCGCCGTTCCTGGAAAAGCCCAGGAGCTGGAGGTCCGCCGTGTCTCCGGCCCGGGCGGGCGGGGCAAGAAGGAAGAGGATGACGGCTGCCAGAAAACCGGCACAGAGCGATCCGGCAAGCGAGGATCGCCTGAGCGACTGGCGACAGTCGGAAAAGGGAACGGGCATCGGCACTCTCCTTGGTCAGATCGGATGGCAAAGAGACAAGCCTACCACGCCCGGCTGCCAGGTTCGCTCCGTCACGGTGTTTCCGTGCTCACAGTATTCTGTTCAGGCGGCTTTTTCGTTCAGGCGGCAGAAAAGACGCACAAACGGTTTCAGCGCCATCGGCAGCATGTAGATCGGAAACTGGCCGAGCGCGAACCAGAGCCACGTGAATTCGGGCAGCGTGCCGCCGAAGGCGGCAACCATCAGGCCCATGTTGCGGGTGCCGCAGGTATGGGCGATCGCATAGGCATCCTCGCGGCTGGCGGGCGAAAACAGAAACAGCGTCAGGCCGATCTGGACGAGCGCCAGGCAGAAGGTGAGCGCGGTAAGGCCGAGCGTGAACAGCGGCCTTGCGGCAAAGCTGGCGGCAACGCCGTCCATGGCGGCTATGGCAAAGACAAGAAGCAGAAGCACATTTATGCCGCTAATGTGGTGGGAAGAGCGGGCAAGCCGTTCCGCCCCCGCAAGCTTGCGGAAGACAAGGGCCAGGGCGAAGGCGCCGACCAGAAGCACGGCGAGCTGGACGGCCAGTCCGCCGACGCTGAGCGGCAGGGCCGGACCGAGCATCAGTTCGCCGATGAAGGGGGCTGTCAGCGGCGTGACGAGCAGTGCTGCGACCGACAGCGCAAGGCTCAGCGTGCCGTCGAGCCCGAGCAGGTAGATGAAGGCCGGGGCTGCCATCACCGGCGGTGCCGCCGTCGCGATGAAGATCGCCAGGACCACGTCCGGTCCGTAAGCGGCGATGCCGGCGGCCTTGATGGCCACCAGTGCAAGCAGCGGTGCGCCGAGCATCATCCAGAAAAGCGCAGCAAGCAGCAGAACGGGACGGCGCAGGCGCGCGCGTATGGCGTGTTTGTCGACCCGCAGAAACGCAAGGGTCAGGAGACTGAAGACGGCAATGGTCAGAAAGGGCCGGAGCGTTGCCGAGAGCGCGGGCAGGGCAACGCCGATGAAGATACTCACAGCCAGGGCTGCCGTGCCGTGGCGTCCGGTCCAAGCAAGGCCTGCCGCGATCAGTCGAATCATCTAAAGTCGTCTCCAGAAACGCGTGACGTGGCATGCACTTCCGCGCCTCTTCCGCTCTAAAGGATCGCGGCCGGGGAAACCAGTCCCCTTGTTGCCGGAACAGGCATGACAGCAAAGACGAGGCAAACGCAGTCCTTCGACGTGATGGTGCTCGGCGCCGGAATAGTCGGGGTGTCGACGGCGCTGCATCTGCGCCGGATGGGGCTTGATGTTGCCCTGATCGACCGCAAGCATCCCGGCGCCGAAGCCTCCTTCGGCAATGCCGGCATCGTGCAGCGCAACGGTTTTGTGCCGCATTCCATTCCCAAACGGCCGCTGCAACTGCTGGGCATCCTGATGGGACAGTCGAGCGCGGTGTCGCTCCAACCGGCGACGCTATTGCGGCTCCTGCCATGGCTGCGACGGTTTCAGGCGGCCGGCAGCGCCCGGGGCATCGAGACCTATTCCCGCGTCGTGGCGCCGCTGAGGGCTTTTGCGGTGGAAGAACATCTCGACCTCGCCCGCAGCACCAACGCCCACAGGTACTACCGGCAAAGCGGCTGGATGCATCTCTACCGCACGGAACGCGCTTATCGCGACAGCGAGTTGGAGCGTCAGTATGCAAGTGTCTTCGGAGTCGCCTACCGCGAACTTTCAGCCGCCGACGTCTGCGTGCTCGAGCCGGGACTGAATGCGAAGGGGATGCGAGGCGTAGATTGGAGCGAGAGCTGCTCGGTCTCCAATCCCGGCGCCGTCGTCGATGCCTTCTGGCGCAGTTTCGTGCATGAGGGCGGCGGCTTCTTTCGCGCCGACGCCCGCACTCTGGAACGTCACCGCAGCGGGTTCAGTCTTGAGGGGGAGCGCGGCACGGTATCCGCGCGCGAGGCGGTGGTCGCCCTCGGCGCCTGGTCGACCGACCTCCTGCAACGTTTCGGCGAGACTTACCCGCTCGCGGTCAAGCGCGGCTATCACATGCATTACCGGCCGCTCTCGGGTGCATCGCTGTCGCGGCCCGTTGTCGACGTGGAAAACGGTTTTGCGCTGACGCCGACGGACAATGGCATTCGCCTGACCACGGGAGCGGAGCTGGCGGACCGGGACGCGCCGCCCAACCCGAACGTCCTGAAGTCGGCGCGGCGGCGCGCGGAAGAAATCTTCCCGCTCGGGAGGGCGCTTCTGGAGGAGCCCTGGTTCGGCAGCCGGCCGTGCCTGCCCGATTCCCTTCCGGTCGTCGGGCCGTCGCCGGCTGTCCCCGGCCTCTGGCTCAATTTCGGCCATGCCCACGACGGCTTTACCCTCGGCCCGATCACCGGCCGGCTGCTCGCCTGCCTGATAGCGGGCAAACATCCCTTTCTCGATCCCGGAGGCCTATCGCCGGCGCGTTTTGCCGGATAAACCGGCGCTACCCGTGCGATATGAAGGCAATTCTCCCGGCCGCCGGTGCGGCAGGGGGGGGCGGCCGATCTCAGCCCGAATGGCCGCAGTCAGTTTTCCCTGAGCGGAAGCGCGACGGTGTCCTTCACCGTGTTGACCACGATGCGCGACTGCACGTCGGAGACAAGCGTATTGTCCAGGAGTTTCAGCCGCAGAAAGTTGTCGTAGGTTTTGATATCATCGGTGACGACCTTGATGAGGTAGTCGACCGCGCCGGTGATGCGTTCGCAGGTGACGACTTCCGGCCAGTGATGCACTAGCTTGTCGAAGGTTTCCATGTTCTCGCGGCTTGGAACCGCGAGCTTGACGAAGGAATAGGCCACGAATCCCAGCCCCACGGATTCGCGGTCGATAATCGCGGTAATCTGGCGGATGATGCCCTGTTCCTTCAGGCGCTTGATCCGGCGCCAGCACGGCGTTTGGCTCATTCCCGCTTCCTTTGCCACCTCGGCAATCGAAAGCGATGCATCCCGCTGCAGCACCCGAAGAACGCGGATGTCAGACGGGTCGAGAAGATATTTGTCTGCCATTGGTGATTTTAGGAATTTTTATTCTGCCCCAGGGTTATTGCCCGTGACGATAGCACAGAAATTGCCGGTGAAAAGGATGATATTACTTTGAAGTGAGGTTGCCGCCGGGGCGCGACGCCCCAAATGTCGGTAAAGGAGGAATTCGAATGAATGTGCATATGCCAACCGTGACCCTGGAGGACAAATATGTCGCCGCGGAGGGCCGGGTCTATCTGACAGGCATACAAGCGCTGGTTCGTCTCGCCCTCGACCGCGCGCGGATGGACAGGCTGGCGGGCCTGAAGACCGGTGGCTTCATCTCCGGCTACCGCGGTTCGCCGCTCGCCGGCTACGACACGGAACTGATGCGCGCCCACCGGCACCTCAAGGGCTATGACGTCGTCTTCAAGCCGGGCGTGAACGAGGAACTCGGCGCCACCGCCGTCTGGGGCAGCCAGAAGCTTCGCGGGGAGGGCGGCACCGGCCGTCCCACTGCCTATGACGGCGTTTTCGGCATCTGGTACGGCAAGGCTCCGGGCGTTGACCGCGCCGGCGACGTGCTGCGCCAGGCCAACGCGTCCGGTACCGACCGCAATGGCGGTGTGCTGGCGCTGGCCGGCGACGATCATCTCGCCAAATCCTCCATTTTGCCGGCGCAGAGCGAATTCTTCTTCGAGCATGCGGAAATTCCGGTGCTCAATCCGGCCGATATCCAGGAAGTGCTCGACTACGGCCTGCACGGGCTGGAAATGTCGCGCTTCACCAGCCTCTGGACCGCGCTGATCTGCGTTGCGGATACGATGGATGCGTCCGCCACGATCAACGTGTCGCCGAACCGTCTCAGGATGGTGCGCCCGCTCGAAGGCGATCCGCGCAAGGACTATCACCAGAACCGGGACCTTCTCCTCGGCAACCGCCTGGAAACCGAACGTCTGGTGCGCGATCTGCGTGTTCCCGCCGCCCAGGCCTATGTGCGCACCAACGGGCTTGACCGGGTCACCTTCGGCACCCGCAGCAACGCCAAGCTCGGCATCGTGGCCTCGGGCAAGGCCTATCGCGACCTGATGCAGGCACTCGACCTGATGGGTATCACGGAGGACTTCGCCAAGTCGCTCGGTCTTGCGGTCTACAAGGTCGCCATGACCTGGCCGCTGGAGCCGCTCGGTCTGCGCGATTTCGCCCGTGGTGCGGAGCGCCTGCTCGTCGTCGAGCACAAGCGCGCCTTCATGGAACCGCAGATCAAGGACATTTCCTATCACTGGCCGGAAATGAGCCGTCCGGAGATCTGGGGCAAGCGCCGCCCGGACGGTTCGCCGTTCCTGTCCGATGTGCTGGAACTCTCTGTCGCCGAACTGATCGAAGGGCTGATGACCTGGCTGCCGGACGAGGTGGTGTCGGAAGAAATGCGCGCCGTTGCCGACCGCATGACCCAGCAGGCCATGTGGGCGCAGGGCCATGCGGAACGTGCCGCGCGTATTCCCTATTTCTGCTCGGGCTGCCCGCATTCGACTTCCACCAAGACACCGGAAGGCTCGCGTTCCTTGCCGGGGATCGGCTGCCATGCCATGACCGAAATGGCTGGACGGACCACCGAGGGGCAGATTGCGATGGGCGGCGAAGGCGTGCTCTGGGTCGGCCAGCAGCCTTTCTCCGGCGACACGCATGTTTTCGCCAATGTGGGCGACGGAACCTATTTCCACTCCGGTATCCTGGCCATTCGCCAGGCGCTCGCCTCAAACGTGCCGATCACCTACAAGATCCTCTATAACGACGCCGTCGCCATGACCGGCGGCCAGAAGGTCGATGGTCAGCTCTCCGTGCCGCAGATCACGCGCCAACTGGAAGCAGAAGGCGTCGAGCGCATTGCCATCGTTTCGGAAAATCCGGAGGCCTATGGCGCCTGGTCACCGATCGCCCCCGGGACCAAGGTGCATCACCGCGACGAGCTGATGGATGTGCAGACGGAACTGCAGTCCTTTCCGGGCGTCTCCGTCATCGTCTACGACCAGACCTGCGCGGCCGAAAAGCGCCGCCGGCGCAAGCGCGGCAATTTCCCCGATCCGGATATGCGCCTTTTCATCAACGACCGGGTCTGCGAAGGCTGCGGCGACTGTTCCGTTCAGTCCAACTGTCTGTCGGTCGAGCCGCTGACGACGCCTTTTGGCGAGAAGCGGGTCATCAACCAGTCGAGCTGCAACAAGGACTTTTCCTGCATCAAGGGCTTCTGCCCGTCCTTTGTCGAGATCGACGGCGCGGCACTCAAAAAGCCGAAAAAGGCCGATGTCGACATCGATGCCCTCGTCGAGGCCCTGCCGCAGCCGACGCTGGCTTCGCTCGACCGGACCTGGAACGCGCTCGTTGCCGGTATCGGCGGCATGGGTGTCACCACCATCAGCGCGGTGCTCGCCATGGCAGCCCATGTGGACGGCAAGCAGGCTTCGACGCTGGACATGACCGGCCTTGCCCAGAAGGGCGGTCCGGTAACCTCCCATGTGCGCTTTGCGGCGGCCAAGAAGACCATCGAAGGGCCACGGGTGCCGGCTGCCAGCCTCGATCTGATGATCGCCAGCGACATGGTGGTCGCCGCCAATGCGGACCAGCTGGCGCTCGCCCATCGGGGCCACATGCTGACTGTCGCCAACACCAAGGTGGCACCGACTGCGGAATTCGTGCTGAAGCAGACGCTGTCCTTCAACGAACAGCAGATGGACAATGCGCTGCGCATGGCGTCCGGAACCTACCTGCCGGTCAATGCCGCCGACATCGCGGAAAAGCTGCTGGGCGATGCAATCTACGCCAACATGCTGCTGGTCGGCATGGCCTATCAAAGTGGTGCGCTGCCGATCAGCGACTACGCTCTCGAGACCGCTCTGGAGCTTAACGGCGCGTCGGTGAAGAACAACATCAAGGCCTTCCGTGCCGGCCGCGTCCTGGCCGCAGAGCCGGAAAAGCTGCTGGCGGCGCTACCGAGCGAAGCCAAACCGCGCAGCTTTACCCTTGACGAAAAGATCGCCTTCAATGCGGACGAACTGACCGCCTATCAGGATGCGGGTTATGCGGACCATTACCGGGACCTCATCTCCAAGGTGAAGGTGGCCGACGAGGCCCATGGTCCGGGCACGCTGCGGCTGACCCAGACTGTCGCCGACATGCTCTTCAAGGTGATGGCCTACAAGGACGAATATGAAGTCGCCCGGCTTTATTCCGATCCGGCTTTCAAGCAGAAGATCGCGCAGCGGTTCGAAAACCCGCGCAAGCTGAAAGTGCATCTGGCACCGCCGCTCTTGGCGCACCGAAAGGACCCGAAGACCGGCCGGCCAGAGAAAATAGCCTTCGGTCCCTGGATCTTCAGTGCCTTCAACCTCCTGGCAAAGTTCAAGGGCGCCCGCGGCAAGTGGTACGATCCGTTCGGCCGTACGGCCGAGCGCAAGGCCGAGCGGGCGCTGGTCAAGCAGTATGAAGGCGACATCGCTGAAATCGTGAAGCGCTTGCCGGAAGGACATTACGGCCTGCTGGTGGAGCTTGCACGCGTGCCGGATCTCATTCGCGGTTTCGGCCCGGTGAAGGACACCAACATGGAAAAGGCCGCCGAAAAGCGCCGGGCTCTGCTCAGCCAGCTCAACCGGAGCAACGATGGCGGCAGCGGTGACGGCGACACCTCGGAGTTCCTGGCCGCCGCGGAGTGAAATGCGGCATCAAAAGCAAAACCGGCGCCGTTTGTCGCCGGTTTTGTGCGGTTGCGGGAGATGTCAATAATAAGGTTTTGTATTTCTTTATTCGCGATTTAGGGCTCCATCAGCTCTGACACGGAGCAGGTTTTTCGCTGGGTCGCCGCTTAACAAAATACCTTCCGTCCGGGGCGGCAGAGGCGGGAAGCAGCTCTCAAGCAATGCTCTCTAAAAAAAATATTTGGGGGCTTTCGGGACTTGAAAAGCCTTGGTGCGCGGTTGGAGAGTCCAGGAAAATATATATTGGACAGTGACTTGTAGTGTATACATGCAAGGCGGATAGAATTTTTCTCAAGTTTTACAAAAACACAATTACATTCTCGAAAAGCGTGTTTCGACCTTCTTTAAATGTCCCCTTCAAATTCGGTACCGACGCCAAACCGGCACACATTTGAACAATTGGTATCGAAGCATGACTGAAGCGTTGAAAACCGAACTGGTGAACTTCTCGGAGCTGACCGGTGAAGCTGGCAGCGCCCGGCGGGCGGAACTCGCCCGGCATGTCGCGACCCTGTTCGCGCTTACCTCAGACAGATGTTCCGACGAACAGGTGGATATCTACGACTCGGTGCTGCTGCGCCTTGTCGACATGGTCGAGGGGGAAGTCCGCCGCTATGTTGCCGAGCAGATGTCGAGCCTCCGCCGCGGTCCGGAAGAGACGATCCGCCGGCTGGCGGACGACGACATCGAGGTGGCGGAACCGATCCTGCTGCGCTCGACGGTGCTGCGGGACACAGATCTGATCAAGATTGCCGAAAAGCACGGCAATGCGCACCGCTTCGCCATCGCACAGCGCGAGGTCCTGTCCGAACAACTGACCGATGTGCTGATCCGCCGGGGCGACCTGAAGGTCAAGCGCAAGGTCGCCAGCAATGACGGCGCGTGCCTCTCCGATGACTCCATCATTGCGCTGATCAGCGACGCGGCATCGGATGCGACGCTGCAATTGTCCTTGAGCGAGCGCGCTGATCTCGCCGAGGCCCATATCGCCAGCCTGATCTCGGTTGCCAGCGAGGAAGTGCGCCGCAGGCTGCACGCTTCCGGCCGCAGCAATGAGGCGGAGCGGGTCGACGAGGCGGCCGATATCGCCGCCCAGCGCATGTCAAACCAATATTGGCTCGGTCGCTACGATTTCGAGACCGCCCGCAGCAGGGTGCTGCTGCTCGCCAAGCGCGGCATGGTCAACGAGGCCGCGCTCCGGCGTTTCGCCTCCGAAGACCGCTTCGCCGAAGCCGTCGCCACTTTCGCATGGCTGGTGCGCTGCGGTGTCGAAGAGGTCAGCCACTGGATGGTGCGGCCGGATCCGGAACCGTTCGTGATCCTCGCCAAGGCCTCGGGGTTCTCGTCGATCACCGTCGGTTCGCTGCTGGCCATCGGCCCGTGGCGCCACCGGCTGACGCCGGAAGCGCGCAGTGAAGCGATGGCTCTTTTCGAGCGCATGACGATTGCCGAGGCCAAACGCAAGATGGCGCACTGGAACAATACCATCCTGCACTGAGAATTTTCTGCGTGGCGCCTGCTGCCCCTCTGGGCCCGGTTCGAAAGGATCGGGCCCTTTTTCTGTGTCCGCGGCTGCGTTTCTTTCAATGGCCGCTGATCCGTGCCAGAAAGACGCCGACAGGATGGTGACTCGCAACGGGGCTGATATGCGCTACTTTTCCTCGACTTATTCCAGGGCAATTTGCAGTTTCTGCATGGCTCTTGTGATGGCATTTTGCGTGTCGGTGCACAGCAGCCCTGCGCAGGCTCAGGGTATTCCGGGACTCTTTTCCGGGTCGACGCAAGCGAAAAGCGAAGCAGCACCCGGGCAATCGACGGCCGATGGCGCTGAAACAGGCGATGCAACCGGCGGCAGTTCGGCTCCCGCCGCGGCGGACGGCAACGACGCCGGCGACGGGGCGGGGGCGCTTGAAGCGGTCGAGGAATTCGCCGACGAAGCAGTCGAAGCGCGCGATGTCTTCAAGTCCATCGTCAAGCAGATCCCGATCATCCACGAAACCATAGTGGCAACCTTGCAGGCGCAGGGCGGCGAGCGCGGCTTGAGCTGGATCCCGTCAGCTCTCGTCGACATAGTCATTGCGGTTGCCTTCGGTCTTGCCGCCGCCTTTCTGCTCAGCCGCTGGGGCAGGCGGCAGTTTGCCTCCTGGTATCGGTCGGACGTCTACAGCCGTGCCGACAAGATCATTTATCTTTATGCGCGGGCGCTGCTGATGATTGTGGGCGTTGGCCTGTTTTTCGGCGTGGCCGCAGGTGTGTACCTCGCCATAGGCACCGGGCTCGAAGCGGCAAACCAGACGGCTCTGGTCGCTGTCAGCGTCATTGCGGTCTTTCTGACCTTGCGCATCGTCTGGCTGAACGTACTGGCGCCGGACACGGAAAGTCACCGGCTGGTCGCCCTGTCGACACCGGAAGCCAAGGGCCTGTACCGGTTGCTCCTGACAGGATCCGGCATTTCGCTCGCCGCCATTGCCTTCTGTCTGTGGATGGAACAGCTCGGGCTTTCACCCGATGCCCACAAGATCGCGTTGATCGCTGCCTCGGGCATGTCGATGCTCATTCTGGTCGGCATCGTCATCGCCTATCGCAAAGTGATCGCGCGCCTGATCCGGGGCCGGGACGAGGCCGCCGCTCCGGTGTGGCGCCGGGTTCTGGCGGGCTCGTGGCATTTCATAGCCATTCTCTATTTTGTCGCCGCCTGGAGTTTTTCCACGGTTCGGGTGCTGCTCGACCTGCCGGACGCGACCGGCCTCGTCGGCGCTCCGCTGCAGGTGCTTTTGATCGCGGCGATCGCCTATGGACTGCTGATCCTTCTCATCGACCGCATTCTGCTGCCGCGTCTCGACACGCCCGATGTCCAGGCGAAAATCGCCGAGGACATCAAGCGGGCGGAGGAAAGCGAGGGCGATGAGGAGGATCTGGAAAGCACGCTTTCCCAGGCGCGGGCGGAAGCGGCCGAACGCGAAGCCCGGCGATCGCCTTTCCGGGACCTGTTCGATCGCGGCGCTGCCATCTTGGTCATTTTCACTTCCGTTGACATGCTGGCCTCAAGATGGGGGCTGCCGCTCGCCGGCAGCGGCTCGCTGATCGGCTCCTTCGTGGAAATCCTGCTGGTGATGTTCCTTGGGTACATGGCCTATGAGGCTGTGAAGATCGTCATTGACAGGCAGATGGCCAAGGAAGCGCCTGCGGAAAAGGACGAGGAGGCGGAGGTCGGCGGCGCCGGAGAAAGCCGGATCGCGACCCTTCTGCCGATCTTCCGCAATTTCCTCCTGATCACCATCGTGGTGATCGCCTCGATGGTCGTGCTGTCCCAGCTCGGCGTCAACATCGCCCCGCTCTTTGCCGGTGCCGGTGTCGTTGGCCTTGCCATCGGCTTCGGTGCGCAGACGCTGATCCGGGACATTTTCTCCGGGGCCTTCTATCTTCTCGACGATGCCTTCCGGAAAGGCGAATACATCGATATCGGCAGCGCCAAGGGCGTTGTCGAAAAGATCTCGATCCGGTCGATGCAGCTTCGTCATCATCGCGGCGCGCTGACGACGGTGCCCTTCGGCGAGATCCAGAAGGTGGAGAACTTCTCCCGCGACTGGGCGGTGATGAAACTCGCTTTCCGCGTCACCTACGACACCGATGTCGAGAAGATGCGCAAGATCATCAAGAATTTCGGCAAGGAACTCCTGGAAGACGAGTATTACGGGCCGATGTTCCTGGCGCCGCTGAAATCCCAGGGCATCATGTCGATGGAGGACAGCGCCATGATCGCCCGGGTGAAATTCACGACAAAGCCGGGCAAGCAGTTCGAGTTGCGCAAGGTGGTCTATGCGGGGCTGCGCGATCTCTTCGAAAAGAACGGCATCCGGTTCGCCCATCGCCAGGTCACCGTGCGTGTTGCGGGAGCGGACGGGGAGGAAGAGGAATTGGCCCCGGACGTCAGGGCCAGGGCAGCTGCAGGCGCTGCGGCTGCGGGCCTGCTCGGTGAGGAGGCGGGCGAAGAGGGGAGGACTGGCGAGCCGGTGTGACCGCCCGCCAGGCTGCGTCGATCCTGTCACAATGGTATGCTTTGCTGTCGCCGGCCAAATCGGGGGGAGAAAATGCTGAAACCGACATGCGTTGCAATGAGCCTGATGCTTTCCAGCTGCGGTCTGGCCATTGCCGGCCCACTGCAGGACCAGGCGGCCGCCGTCGAAGCGGCCCTGGCGGACGGAAAGGGAGATGAAGCCATCGCCCTTATGCGCGAGGCTCTCTTTGAAGTCTGGAAAAAGGCGCCGCTCGCCATCCCGACCGCGACCTATGTCACCGCGCCTGCGGACGGGTACGGTATCTATACGGCGCGACCGGACAGCACATTTGCCGAAGGCGAACCATTGCTGATCTATCTGGAACCGGTCGGCTTCGACTGGAAGCAGGAAGGCGATTTCTACATCTCGCTTCTGACGGTCGACTTCGACCTCGCGACCCCGGACGGAACGGTCCTCGCCGGCCAGAAGGGATTCGGGAAGTTCGACTTCAAGAGCCACGTGCCGAACACGGAATACATGGCCAACCTGACGCTGAATGTCAGCGGCGCGCCGGCGGGGGACTATGTGCTCGACCTGACGGTGAACGACGAGAACGGCGGAGGCTCGGCCAAAGTGCGGCTGCCGTTTTCGATCAAATAGGCTGATCCATCCGCAAGACCCGTCGCCGCGACGCTCATTTGGTCCGCAAGCACATGGACCTCCTGCCTGAAATCTTATATCGGTCCCCGCGGACATCAAAGACAGGACCGGAATGCGGATCGGATTTCAGGCAGGCGCACTCAATGAACGCGGCATGAGCGTCGCGTTGCACGACTATGCGCGCGGGGTTCAGGACATTCTCGGTCACGAGGCCTTCGTGTTTTACCACGAAGCCAACAGTGCGCCGATGGTGGCCGAGAAGTTCGGTAAATCGCTCACCATGGTGCCGGTGAAACCCGGAGAGAACGTCAGAGCCGTTAGTGAGCCCTACCAGCTGGATTTCTGCTACTATATTCGTGACGGTCGCGTGAGACCGCTCGATGTTGTTGCAGAGCGCTCGGGCGTCCATGCTGTTTTCCGCCATTTCGACCCGCATGGCGACGTCTACGCCTACGTCTCGGACTGGCTGGCCGACTGGATGACCGGTGGCCTCGCTCCCGCGGTGCCGCATATCGTCAACCTGCCGGAGCCTCAGGGGACATTGCGGCAGGAGCTTGGACTTCCCGCAGATGCCTTCGTGGTCGGGCGGTATGGCGGCTTCGACCAGTTCAACCTGCCATTTGCACATGCAGCCGTGAAAGAGGCGCTGGGTCAGCGCTCAAATCTGCATTTCCTGTTCGTGAATACGGAAAGGTTTCTCGATCATCCGCGGGCGCTGTTTCTGCCCGCCATCGTCGATCCTCAGGAAAAGGCCCGGTTCATCGCCACCTGCGATGCCGGCATCAATGCCAAGAAAATTGGCGAGAGCTTCGGTCTCGCGATCGCAGAATTTCTCATGTTCGGCAAGCCGGTGTTCAGCTGGGCGGGCGGCATGGACCAGAACCACGTTGTGATGACGCCGCGATCGGAGTGGATCTACAAGTCCCGCCGGGGTTTGCTGCGCCTCCTGACCGACTATACCCCTTCGCCTCACGACAGCGATATTGCACGCGGCTCTGTTGCCGGTTTCAGGCCGGAACCGGTGATGAAGACGTTTGGAAAGGTGTTCCTCGGCAATGACTCGCCGGCAAAGGACATGAGGCTGTCTCCCGGGTTCAAAGCCAGACGCTTCGTGCAGGAAAAAGCCCTGCGCGCACAATTCAGGCTCTGGAAAGGCCTCTAGGAACTCTCATGAAATTGTTCGACTGTTTCGTCTTTCACAACGAATTCGACCTCCTGGAAATCCGTTTGCGGGAAATGGGCGATCATGTCGATCATTTCGTTCTGGTGGAAGCCAACCAGACTCAGCGCGGCGGCCCGAAGCCTTTCTATTTCGCCGAAAACCGCGAGCGTTTCGCGCCCTGGGCGGACAAGATCATCGACCTTCAGGTGGAGTTTCCGGACGTGTTGCCGCCGGCGCTCGGCGTCTACAAGAACCGGCGCAAGAAGGACTGGGAACGCGAGAACTTCCAGCGCAACTGCATTAGCCGGGCGCTGGAAGGCTGCGGACCCGACGACCTGATCCTGCTATCGGACGTGGATGAAATCGTGCGTTCCGAGGTGCTGGGGCATGTGCTCACCGACCGACACTATCGGGGACGGCTGCTGGTTTTCGAACAGAGCCTTCACAAGCACCATCTGGACAGGATCGTACCGGGCAAGACCTGGCTGCTCGGTTCGCGCATGATCGAACGGAAATATCTGACCACGCCGCAACAGCTGCGCCGCACCAAGGCACGGATGACAAAAAAGGCCTATGTACCGGAATTCGTGGCTCAGCCGCTCCTGCGGATCCGCAACAACAACCTGTCCGGCATTTCACGCCCGGTCAGGATCCTGCCGAACGCCGGCTGGCATTTTTCGTCCATGGGCGGTCTGGAAGCCTTCCGCACCAAGCTGAATTCCGTCGTGCACGGTCAGACAGTCGATACCAGCGATATCCAGCGCCTCTACGCGAGAGAACTCACCGGCACGGAGCTGATTTCAAGCGACCGCCTGCCGGCCTGTGTCCGCGAAGGTGCCTTCGACCATATGCTCGCAGCAAGCGCCGAGGACTCGCTTGCGGGTAAATCCTGACGGAACAGGCTGATCCGGCCTTGCACTTCTGACGAGCCGATCGCCCGGTCCTCCGGACCGCGGCAGTTTTCATTTCGCTCCCTCCGACGAATCCCGACAAAACCGCGTCGCATTTGTTTTGATCGCTTGCATCACTTGTCGGATTGATATAAAGATATCTTTATATCGACATTGATGGCGAAGCGCATGATCGAAGAACAGACCCTTTCCGTTGACGATACACTGGCCGCTCTCAGAGCTGTCGGCGAGACGACGCGTCTGCGCCTGATCGCGCTTCTGGCGGAGAGCGAACTGACGGTGAAGGATGCGACGGCCATTCTCGGCCAGAGCCAGCCGCGCATTTCGCGTCATCTGAAACTGTTGGCCGAAGCCGATCTCATTCAGCGTTTCCCGGAAGGTTCCTGGGTCTATTACCGCCTCGCGGAAGGTCCGGAAGGCCAGCTCGCGCGCGATCTGGTCGCCCGTATTTCCGCGGAAGATCCGGTGCTTGCGGCCGACCAGGAGCGGTTCCAGGCGATCCGGAAGGCCAAGGCCGACGAGGCTGCCGCCTATTTCGCCGCCCGTGCGCTTACCTGGGACCGCGAACGTTCGCTGCATGTTGCCGAGGCCGATGTCGAGACGGCGATGCGCAAGGCGCTGGGCGACAAGCCGTTCCAGTCCTTCCTGGATCTCGGCACGGGCACGGGCCGGCTGCTGGAGGTCTTTGCCGGCCAGTATACCACCGCGCTGGGCGTCGATGCCTCGCACGACATGCTTGCCGTTGCCCGCGCGAACCTCGCCAAGGCCGGGCTGAACAATGCCCAGGTGCGCCATGGCGACGTCTATGCGCTCAACGTGCCGCCACGTTCCTTCGACGTGGTGGCGATCCACCAGGTGCTGCACTTCCTGGACGAACCGGCGCGGGCGCTCAACGAGGCTGCCCGTGCGCTGCGTCCCGGCGGCCGTCTGCTGATCATCGATTTCGCTCCGCATGAGCTGGAGTTCCTGCGCGAGAAGCATGCGCACCGGCGCCTGGGCTTTGCCCGCGATCAAGTGGAACGCTGGCTGGATGCGCTTGACCTGGACCTGGAACAGGTAACCGACCTCGTTCCGGGAGACGACAACGACAACAACCTGACTGTAACTCTTTGGCTTGCGCGTGACCGACGTATCGTCACCGACCTGCCTGCCCGAGACACGTCCCGAGAGGTCGCCTAACCATGACTGACTGCTCCAACCGCCGGTCCAAGCAGGCCGCACCGTCGCCGATCACGGCATCGTTCGAGTTCTTTCCGCCGAAGACCGACAAGATGGCCGAAAACCTGTGGCAGACGGTGCAGCGCCTCGAGGCCTTGAGCCCGTCCTTTGTCTCCGTCACTTACGGGGCGGGGGGCTCCACGCGCGAGCGCACCCATCGGACCGTCGAGCGGATCCTGAAGGAAACCGATCTGGCTCCTGCCGCGCACCTGACCTGTGTCGGTGCTGCGCGCGAGGAAGTCGATGCCATTGTCCGGGACTACTGGGATCTGGGTGTCCGCCATCTGGTCGCCCTGCGCGGCGATCCGCTGACCGGCATCGGCTCGCGCTATGTGCCCCATGAGGGCGGCTATGCCTATGCGTCGGATCTGGTTTCCGGGATCAAGAAGGTCGCCAACTTCGACATTTCCGTTTCCGGCTATCCGGAAAGGCATCCCGAAAGCGGCAGCTGGCAGAGCGAGATCGACAATCTGAAGCGCAAGGTGGACGCGGGCGCGGACCGGATCATCACCCAGTATTTCTTCGACAATGACCTTTTCGATGACTATCTCGACCGCATCGCCGCCGCCGGCATCAACATTCCGGTGATCCCGGGCATCCTGCCGATCCACAATTTCGAGCAGACGATGGTCTTTTCCGCCAAATGCGGCACGTCCATTCCGCAGTGGCTGGCCCGCCGGTTCGCAGGCCTGGTGGACGATCCGGAAACCCGCAAGCTGGTCGGCGTCTCGGTTGCCTGCGAACAGGTGATGGACCTGGTCGACCGTGGCATCAACGATTTCCATTTCTACACCATGAACCGCGCCGACCTGACCTACGCCATCTGCCACATGCTCGGCATGGGCAAGCCGGAAACGAAGGAAACCCTGGCGGCCTGAGAAAGATTTTTCTCGGGAAACCGACCAAACAACACGCCATTGTTTTGAAGGTAGACCCCCACCCCTTATCCATCCCCACAAGGGGGAGAGGCTGCGATCTTGGCGCTGTCGTGCACGATCTGCATGGCCGGGTTTTCCCATAAAGGGGTGGTAAATCGCAGCAGGCACGGCAGAATTCCCTTCTCTCTTTTGAGGAAGGGCCAGGGATGGGGGTGGTCGGCGAAGCCGAAACACGCTGGTCCCTGAATACGGTCAAAGGCTAAAGCCTGGGTGAGAAAAGAAGCGGGAGACGGAACGTCATGATCAAGCTGAGCACTGCCGATGCCGTTGAGACGACCGCCTATGCGGTGCTGCGGGAAAAGGGTTTCGGCCTCCACGTCGTCGACATGGGGGAGAACAAGACCCGGCTGATCGTCGCGAAGGATGAAAAACACGAGTTCCGCGGCCATTCCGCCCTGGAAATCCTCGGTCTTCTGGCAGTCATCGAGGCCCGCGGCGAGGACTGGCAGCCGACGGAAGACGAGGAGCATCACCGGACGAAGTTCTGGGATGCCTCCTACAACGACACGGACCGGGACAGCTGAAACGCCTGCCGGTCCTCACTTGAACTCCTGCCGGCATCAGCCGGCCAAACCAACAGAAATTTCCGGAAGGAAGCACCCGTGATCAAGTCAGACGCTTTCGAGCGCCTCCGTGACCTCGCCAAGACCCGTATCCTTGTCCTTGACGGGGCCATGGGCACGGAAATCCAGCTCCTGAAGCTGGATGAGGCCGCCTATCGCGGCGAGCACTTCAAGGACTGGCCGAGCGACGTGAAGGGCAACAACGACCTCCTCAGCCTCACCCAGCCGGATGCCATCCGCAAGATCCATGTCGACTATCTGCAAGCCGGTGCCGACATCATCGAGACCAATACCTTTTCATCGACGACGATCGCCCAGGCCGATTACGGCATGGAAGAGCTGGCCTATGAACTGAACGTCGAAAGCGCGCGGCTGGCGCGCGAAGCCTGCGACCTTGTCACCGCACAGGACCCGTCGCGGCCGCGCTTCGTCGCCGGCGCCCTCGGCCCGACCAACCGTACCGCATCGATCTCTCCGGACGTAAACAATCCGGGCTACCGTGCTGTTTCCTTCGACGACCTGAGGATCGCCTATGCGGAAGCCACGCGCGGCCTGATCGCGGGCGGCTCCGACATCATCCTGGTCGAGACCATCTTCGATACGCTCAATGCCAAGGCTGCACTCTTTGCCATCGAGGAAGTTTTCGAGGAGACCGGCAAGATCCTGCCGGTGATGATCTCGGGCACGATCACCGACCTTTCCGGCCGCACGCTCTCCGGCCAGACGCCGGAAGCCTTCTGGAACTCGGTCCGCCACACCCATCCGCTGACCATCGGCCTCAACTGTGCCCTCGGCGCCAAGGAAATGCGCGCCCATGTGGACGAACTCGGCCGCGTCGCCGATACGCTGGTCTGCGCCTATCCCAATGCCGGCCTGCCGAATGAGTTCGGCGAATATGACGAGAGCCCGGAGCACATGGCCGGTCTCATCGAGGAATTCGCCGCTGCCGGCCTCGTCAATATCGTCGGCGGCTGCTGCGGCACGACGCCGGCCCATATCAAGGCCATTGCCGAAGCGGTCGCGGACAAGAAGCCGCGGGTGATCCCGGAGATCGAGCGGCACATGCGCCTGTCCGGCCTGGAGCCGTTCGTCGTCACCAAGGAAACCAATTTCGTCAATGTCGGCGAGCGCACCAACGTTACCGGCTCGGCGAGGTTCCGCAAGCTGATCAAGGAAGGCGACTATGCCACCGCGCTCGACGTTGCCCGCCAGCAGGTGGAAAACGGCGCGCAGATCATCGACATCAACATGGACGAGGGCCTGCTCGATTCCGAGGCCGCGATGGTGACGTTCCTCAACCTGGTGGCGGCGGAGCCCGACATCGCCAAGGTGCCGGTGATGATCGACAGTTCCAAATGGACCGTCATCGAGGCGGGCCTCAAGTGCATCCAGGGCAAGGGCGTGGTGAATTCGATCTCGCTGAAAGAGGGCGAAGAGGAATTCATCAGACACGCCAAGCTTGTCCGCCGCTATGGCGCGGCCGTTGTGGTGATGGCCTTTGACGAAGACGGCCAGGCCGATACCTTCGAACGCAAAACCGAAATCTGCAAACGCTCCTATGATGTGCTGACCGGCATCGGCTTCAACCCGGCCGACATCATTTTTGACCCCAACATCTTTGCCATTGCTACCGGTATTGAGGAGCACAACAACTACGCAGTGGACTTTATCAACGCCACACGCTGGATTCGGGAGCACTGCCCCCACGCCTCTATCTCCGGCGGCGTCAGCAACGTCTCGTTCTCATTCCGCGGCAACGATGCGGTGCGTGAGGCCATCCACTCGGTTTTCCTGTATCACGCGGTCAAGGCCGGCATGAATATGGGCATCGTGAATCCGGGCCAACTGGTGATCTACGACGAGATCGAGCCGGACCTGAAAGAGCTGGTGGAAGACGTGGTTCTGAACCGCCGGGATGACTCCACCGATCGCCTGCTCGAGGCGGCCGAAAAGTTCAGAGGCAAAGGCGGTCAGGCCAAAGAGGAAGACCTTGCCTGGCGTGAATGGCCCGTTGAAAAACGCCTGGAGCATGCCCTGGTTAAAGGCATTACCAGTTACATTATTGACGACACGGAAGCCTGCCGTCAGAACGCCAGCCATCCCATTGAAGTGATCGAAGGCCCTCTGATGGCCGGCATGAACGTGGTCGGCGATCT
>ENA-ORCZ01000344-ORCZ01000344.1-marine-metagenome-genome-assembly--contig:-NODE-344-length-23883-cov-4.054944_pt1 | contig 23883 bp, 22 predicted proteins | sample MGYA00237785_ERZ508519 | MGnify/ENA primary metagenome ERZ508519 (study PRJEB26189, sample SAMN06268790) | marine metagenome | isolation source: Bioluminescent Bay, La Paraguera, Puerto Rico | place...
GGGCCCTGCAGAAGTTCTCCGGCCTGCCGAAGAACAAGGTCGTCGGCATGGCCGGCGTTCTCGACAGCTCGCGCTTCCGCTACTTCCTCGCCGAAGAGTTCAAGGTGTCGGTTGAAGACGTCACGGCCTTCGTGCTCGGCGGCCACGGCGACACCATGGTGCCGCTCACCCGCTACTCGACCGTGGCCGGCGTTCCGCTCACCGATCTCGTCAAGATGGGCTGGTGCACGAAGGAGCGGCTCGAGGAGATCGTCCAGCGCACGCGCGACGGCGGTGCCGAGATCGTCGGCCTCCTGAAGACCGGCTCCGCATTCTACGCTCCGGCGGCATCCGCGATCGCGATGGCGGAAAGCTACCTGAAGGACAAGAAGCGCGTGCTGCCGTGCGCCGCGCATCTCGACGGCCAGTACGGCCTTACCAACACCTATGTCGGCGTGCCGACGGTGATCGGTGCCGGCGGCATCGAGCGGGTGATCGAGATCGACCTCAACTCCGATGAAAAGGCGATGTTCGACAAGTCCGTCGCCTCGGTCGAGGGGCTGGTCGAGGCCTGCAAGAAGATCCAACCGGCTCTCGCCTGATAAAAGGCTGCAGTGGGGGCCGTATCTTCGGCCCTCACCTGTATCGAGCCGCCCGTCTCCATTCCCCGGGGGATAAAGCTCATGAACATCCACGAATATCAGGCAAAGGCCGTGCTGAAGGAATATGGCGCGCCGGTTGCCGAAGGTGTGGCCATATTTTCCGCCGATGAGGCGGAAGCGGCTGCGAAGAAGCTTCCCGGCCCGCTCTGGGTCGTGAAGTCCCAGATCCACGCCGGCGGCCGCGGCAAGGGCAAGTTCAAGGAACTTGGAGCAGATGCGAAGGGCGGTGTCCGCCTTGCATTTTCCCTCGACGAGGTCGTCGCCAACGCGAAGGAAATGCTGGGCAACACGCTCGTCACCAAGCAGACGGGCCCGGCCGGCAAGGTGGTGAACCGCCTGTACATCGAGGATGGGGCGGATATCGACCGCGAGCTTTATCTCTCCCTCCTCGTCGACCGCACGGTCGGGCAGGTGGCCTTCGTCGCCTCCACCGAAGGTGGCGTCGACATCGAGACGGTTGCCGAGGAAACGCCGGAAAAGATCCTGACCCTGCCGATCGACCCGGATGCGGGTGTCACGGAAGAGGCGGCGGGCAAGCTGTGCGACGCGCTCAGGCTCGAGGGCGAGGCGCGTGCCGACGGCATGAAGATCTTCCCGATCCTCTACAAGGCCTTCGTCGAAAAGGACATGAGCCTTCTTGAGGTCAACCCGCTGATCGTCATGAAGAACGGGCGCGTGCGCCTGCTCGACGCCAAGGTCTCCTTCGACGGAAACGCGCTTTTCCGCCATCCGGAGATCGTCGAGCTTCGCGACGTCACCGAGGAAGACGAGAAGGAGATCGAGGCCTCCAAGCACGATCTCGCCTATGTGGCGCTCGACGGCGACATCGGCTGCATGGTCAACGGCGCGGGCCTTGCCATGGCGACCATGGACATCATCAAGCTCTACGGCGCGGAGCCCGCCAATTTCCTGGACGTCGGCGGCGGCGCTTCCAAGGAGAAGGTGACGGCGGCGTTCAAGATCATCACCGCCGACCCGAACGTGAAGGGCATCCTCGTCAACATCTTCGGCGGCATCATGCGCTGCGACGTGATCGCGGAAGGCGTGGTTGCAGCCGTCAAGGAAGTCGGCCTCAAGGTTCCGCTCGTTGTGCGCCTGGAAGGCACCAACGTGGAACTCGGCAAGAAGATCATCAACGAAAGCGGTCTGAACGTGATCGCCGCCGACGATCTCGACGACGCCGCCCAGAAAATCGTGAAAGCGGTCAAGGGCTGATGATTTTCGACTCTCTCGATCGCTTGATGGACGTCGTGTTTCCGATTGTTCTCTTTGTGTTCAGCATTTTTGCGGTATTTTACATCGTGGAATTCGTGCTTTCCAGAAGAAAGCAAGCTTCTGCGAGGGCAGAATACGAAAAACGCGCTGCAGAATATGAAATTATTCAAAAAGCTGACCGGGAAATGAAAGCAGAAAATCTCCAGGTGCAGAAAGAAATTCTTTCGCAGCTGAAAGAAATCAAGCAATTGCTTGAGACTGGAGCAAAAAATGTCCATTCTCGTTAATAAAGACACGAAAATCATCGTTCAGGGCCTGACCGGCAAGACCGGCACGTTCCACACGGAACAGGCGCTTGAATATTACGGCACCCGGATGGTCGCCGGCGTTCATCCGAAAAAGGGTGGCGAGACCTGGGGCAGCGTCGAGGGCTCTGCCCAGCTGCCGATCTACGCCTCCGTCGGCGAAGCGAGGGAAGCAACCGGCGCGGATGCCTCCGTGATCTACGTCCCGCCGGCAGGCGCGGGCGCGGCCATCATCGAGGCGATCGAGGCGGAAATTCCGTTCATCGTCTGCATCACCGAGGGCATCCCGGTCGCCGACATGGTCAAGGTGAAGGCCAAGCTGGAGAAATCCAAGTCGCGCCTGCTCGGCCCCAACTGCCCGGGCATCCTGACCCCGGAAGAGTGCAAGATCGGCATCATGCCGGGCTCCATCTTCAAGAAGGGCTCCGTCGGCGTCGTTTCCCGCTCCGGCACCCTGACCTATGAAGCCGTCTTCCAGACCACCAATGCCGGTCTCGGCCAGACGACCGCCGTCGGCATTGGCGGCGACCCGGTCAAGGGCACCGAATTCATCGACGTCCTGGAAATGTTCCTCGCCGACGACGAGACCCAGTCGATCATCATGATCGGTGAAATCGGCGGATCCGCGGAAGAAGACGCGGCCCAGTTCCTGAAGGACGAGGCCAAGCGTGGCCGCTCCAAGCCGATGGCAGGCTTCATCGCCGGACGCACGGCGCCTCCCGGGCGCACGATGGGTCATGCCGGTGCAGTCATCTCCGGCGGCAAGGGCGGCGCGGAAGACAAAATCGCGGCGATGGAAGAAGCTGGCATCAAGGTGTCACCGTCTCCGGCGAAGCTCGGCGAGACCCTTCTGGAGGTCCTGAAGGGCTGATTCGGCAAGAATCTTTGGCGATAGGAACCGAAACTGTTTACGTTTCCTGTCGCATGGTGAAAGGATGGGTTGCGGCGCGAACTGCGCGGCGCGACCATTTTTCGAGGGGCTGGTGCCGGCGGGCAATCCCGGGCACCGGTCGTATAGGGAAACCGGCCGCGGGTCATTTTTTTGAAGACCCGCCAAACAAAAAGGGCGGAGCGATCCTCCGCTAAAGGACATGGCACGGCAGGAAGCGAACAACGTATTCGCACTGACGTCGTTGCTTTACGGCGCCAACGCAGCCTATATCGAAGACCTCTACGCACAGTACAAGACGGATCCCAACTCGGTCGATGCCGAGTGGCAGGACTTCTTTGCTGCCTTTCAGGACGAGAAGGAAGCCGTCCTGAAGGAAGCGCGCGGGGCACCGTGGAAACGCAAGGACTGGCCGATCGAAGCCAATGGCGACCTCGTCAACGCCTTTGACGGCAACTGGGCGCCGATCGAGCAGAAGCTCGGCGACAAGCTGAAGGAGAAGGCGGCTGAAAAAGGCGCGCCGGTGTCGGACGCCGAAGTACACCAGGCGACCCGCGACTCAGTCCGCGCGCTGATGATGATCCGCGCCTACCGCATGCGCGGCCATCTGCACGCCGATCTCGACCCGCTCGGCATTGCCGGCAAGGGTGATCACGAAGAGCTGCATCCCTCCTCCTACGGCTTCACCGAATCCGACTGGGACCGCAGGATCTTCATCGACCACGTCCTCGGCCTCGAATACGCTACCATCCGCGAGATGCTGGACATCCTGAAGCGGACCTACTGCTCGACCCTCGGCGTCGAGTTCATGCACATCTCCGACCCGGCCGCCAAGGCCTGGATCCAGGAGCGCATCGAAGGTCCGGACAAGCAGGTGGCCTTCACCACAGAAGGCAAGAAGGCGATCCTGAACAAGCTGGTCGAGGCCGAAGGTTTCGAGAAGTTCCTGGACGTCAAATACACCGGCACCAAGCGTTTCGGTCTGGATGGCGGCGAAGCGCTGATCCCGGCGCTCGAACAGATCATCAAGCGCGGCGGCCAGATGGGCCTGAAGGATATCGTCCTGGGCATGGCGCACCGCGGCCGCCTGAACGTTCTCTCCCAGGTGATGGGCAAACCGCACCGCGCCATCTTTCACGAATTCAAGGGCGGCTCCTACGCGCCCGACGAGGTGGAAGGCTCCGGCGACGTGAAATATCACCTCGGTGCGTCCTCCGACCGGTCTTTCGACGGCAACGAGGTGCACCTGTCGCTGACGGCCAACCCGTCGCATCTGGAAATCGTCAACCCGGTGGTTCTCGGCAAGGCCCGCGCCAAGCAGGATCAGCTCGCCGCTAATGAAAACGGCAATTTCGTCGATACGACCGAGATCGACCGCGGCACCGTGCTGCCGCTGCTGCTGCATGGCGACGCGGCCTTCGCCGGCCAGGGCGTGGTGGCCGAATGTTTCGGCCTCTCGGCGCTTCGCGGCCACCGCACCGGCGGTTCGGTCCATGTGATCATCAACAACCAGATCGGCTTCACCACCAATCCGCGCTTCTCACGCTCCTCGCCCTATCCTTCCGATATGGCGAAAGTGATCGAGGCGCCGATCTTCCACGTCAACGCGGACGATCCGGAAGCGGTGGTTTTTGCGGCCAAGATCGCCATCGAATACCGCCAGACCTTCCACCGTCCGGTGGTCATCGACATGATCTGCTACCGCCGCTTCGGCCACAACGAAGGTGACGAGCCGGCATTCACCCAGCCGATCATGTACCGCAAGATCCGCAAGCACGCGACGACGCTGCAGCTCTATTCCGAGCGGCTGGTGAAGGAAGGCGTGCTCTCCCAGGACGAAGTCGAGAAGATGAAGGCCGACTGGCGCAAGCATCTGGACGACGAGTTCGATGCGGGCCAGGCCTTCAAGCCGAACAAGGCTGACTGGCTGGACGGCAAATGGGCAGGCATGAAGCGGGCCGACGACGAGGATGATCCGCGCCGTGGCGAAACCGGCCTGACGATCGACGAGCTGAAGGCCCTGGGCCGGGCGCTGACCCGTGTGCCGGACGGTTTCAACATCCACCGCACCATCGCCAGGTTCATGAACCAGCGCGAGCGCATGATCGAGACCGGCGAGGGCATCGACTGGGCGACCGCGGAAGCGCTCGCCTTTGCATCGCTCCTCAAGGAAGGCCACCCGGTGCGCCTGTCGGGCCAGGACTGCGAACGCGGCACCTTCTCGCAGCGCCATTCGGTGCTTTACGACCAGGAAGACGAAAGCCGCTACATTCCGCTCAACAACATAGCTTCCGGCCAGCAGCGCTACGAGGTCATCAACTCGATGCTGTCGGAAGAGGCGGTGCTGGGCTTCGAATACGGCTATTCGCTGGCCGAGCCGCGGGCACTGACGCTGTGGGAAGCCCAGTTCGGCGACTTCGCCAACGGGGCGCAGGTGGTGTTCGACCAGTTCATCTCCTCCGGCGAGCGCAAGTGGCTGCGCATGTCCGGCCTCGTCTGCCTGCTGCCGCACGGCTATGAGGGCCAGGGGCCGGAACATTCCTCCGCCCGTCTGGAGCGCTTCCTCCAGCTCTGCGCGGAAGACAACATGCAGGTGGCGAACTGTACGACCCCGTCGAACTACTTCCACATCCTGCGCCGTCAGCTGCGCCGCGATATCCGCAAGCCGCTCATCCTGATGACGCCGAAGTCCCTTCTGCGCCACAAGCGGGCGGTTTCGACCCTGCCGGAACTCGGGCCGGAGTCGAGCTTCCACCGCGTCCTGTGGGACGACTGGGGTTCGAACCTGTCCTCGGACGGCAAGCTGGTTGCGGACGACAAGATCCGCCGCGTCGTGATGTGCTCGGGCAAAGTCTATTACGACCTGTTCGAGGAGCGCGAGAAGCGCGGCATCAACGACGTCTACCTGCTGCGTGTCGAGCAGCTTTATCCGTTCCCGAAAAAGGCGCTGATGCTGGAGCTCGCCCGTTTCCCCCAGGCCGAAATGGTCTGGTGCCAGGAAGAGCCGAAGAACATGGGCGGCTGGTTCTTCGTCGAGCCCTATATCGAGTGGGTGCTGGAGCAGATCGACGCGAAAGACAAGCGCCCGCGCTATGCCGGCCGCAATGCGATGGCGTCGACCGCGACCGGTCTGATGTCCTCGCATCTGGCCCAGCTGCAGGCGTTCCTCGAAGAGGCACTCGGAAACTAGACAACCCGCTTTGGAGGGCCCGCGGGCCCTCTTCACAAAATTTGGCCAGGTAATTTTAAGAGAAGGCGACCATGGCAACCGAAATTCGCGTGCCCACGCTGGGTGAATCCGTTTCTGAAGCGACCATTGCACAATGGTTCAAAAAGCCCGGCGACGCCGTCAGCCAGGACGAGCCGCTGGTGGAACTGGAAACCGACAAGGTGACCGTGGAAGTCCCGGCACCGGCCGCCGGAACGCTGGAAAGCATCGTCGTCAAGGAAGGCGCGACCGTCGAGGTCGGCGCCCTGCTCGGGCAGATCGCCGAAGGAGCAGGGGCTGCCGCCGAGGCTCCCGCGAACAAGGAAGCAAAGGCCGAGGGCAAATCGGCGACCAAGGCCGAACTGGTGGACGTTGTGACGCCGAGCGCGGGCGAATCCGTCACCGAGGCGGAAGTCGGCGAGTGGAGCGTGAAGGTCGGCGACGTGGTCAAGGCCGACGACACGCTGGTGGAACTGGAGACCGACAAGGCCGCCCAGGAAGTTCCGGCGCCTGTTGCCGGCACGATCGTGAAGATTGCCGCCGAAACCGGCACCACCGTCGAACCGGGCGTGCTGCTCTGCCAGATCGACCCGTCCGGCGAAGCCGCCGCCGCTCCTGCCCCCGCCGCTGCAGCATCGGCTCCGGCCGCACAGGCCAAGAGCTCCGGCACGTCCATGCCGGCAGCACCCTCCGCACAGAAGATGATGGCGGAAAACAACCTCTCTGCCGATCAGGTTACCGGTTCCGGCAAGCGCGGCCAGGTGCTGAAGGAAGACGTCATCAACGCCCTTGCCTCCGGCGCCACCGCCGCTGCCGCGGCGCCCGCTCCGGCTGTCGCCCGCGGTCCGGTGGCCGCCCAGGACGAAGCGCGCGAGGAACGTGTGCGCATGACCAAGCTGCGCCAGACCATCGCGCGCCGCCTGAAGGACGCACAGAACACCGCTGCCATGCTGACCACCTACAACGAGGTGGACATGGGCCCGGTCATGGACCTGCGCAAGCAGTACAAGGATCTCTTCGAGAAGAAGCACGGCGTCAAGCTCGGCTTCATGGGTTTCTTCACCAAGGCCGTCTGCCATGCGCTGAAGGAAATCCCGGCGGTCAATGCCGAGATCGACGGCACCGACATCATCTACAAGAATTTCTGCCACGTCGGCGTGGCGGTCGGCACCGACAAGGGACTGGTGGTTCCGGTGGTGCGCGACGCCGACCAGATGTCGATTGCCGAGATCGAAAAGGAAATCGGCAACCTCGGCAAGAAGGCCCGCGACGGCAAACTGGGCATGGCTGATATGTCCGGCGGCACCTTCACCATTTCCAATGGCGGGGTGTATGGTTCGCTGATGTCGTCGCCGATCCTGAACGCACCGCAGTCCGGTATTCTGGGCATGCACAAGATCCAGGAACGGCCGATGGCCATCAACGGCCAGGTGGTGATCCGCCCGATGATGTATCTGGCGCTGTCCTACGACCACCGGATCGTCGACGGCAAGGAAGCCGTGACCTTCCTGGTCCGCGTCAAGGAAAGCCTGGAGGATCCGCAGCGCCTGGTTCTGGATCTCTGATCGGGACCGGACGAACAAGGACAACCGGAGGACTTCGCGTCATGAGCCTGGAATTTCTGATTACCGCCCTGATCGTGGTCCTGATTCCCGGCACCGGCGTTGTCTATACGGTTGCCGTCGGGCTCGGGCGGGGGCGGCAGGCATCCGTTGCCGCCGCCTTCGGCTGCACGCTTGGCATCATTCCGGCGATCCTTGCGTCCGTCGTCGGGCTGGCGGCCCTGATGCATACGAGCGCCCTGGTCTTCCAGGGCGTCAAATACGCAGGTGTCGCCTACCTGCTATATCTTGCCTGGCAGACGCTGAAGGACAGCGGTCCGATGGAGCTGAAGGCCGATGGCAGTGCGCGCAAGAGCTTTGTGGCGACCGCGCGCACGGGCTTCCTGATCAACATTCTCAATCCCAAGCTGACGGTGTTCTTCCTCGCCTTCCTGCCGCAATTCGTCAGTCATGATGCGGTCAATCCGACCCTGGACATGCTGCTGATGGGCGGCGTCTTCATGGCGATGACCTTTGCCGTTTTCGTCGTCTATGGTGCCTTTGCCTCGCTGGTCGGCGACAAGGTTCTGAGGAGCGACCGGGTCATGGTCTGGATGCGCCGCACCGTGGCGGCAACCTTCGCCGGTTTCGGCCTGCGGCTGGCGCTGGCGGAGCAGTAATCCGAGCGCACCGGGATGACCGCGACGATCTGGAGGAAAGGGAGTATGAGCACATTGCTGCACCGCACCCTGGCGGTTCTCTTCGCCATCTGGACGATGCTGTGCCTCGCCCTGGCTTCGGCCGCCGCCGAAGAGCCGCGCACGGCGCTGGTGATCGGCAACGCCGCTTACGGCTACGGCCCGCTCGCCAATCCGGTCAACGACGCCGTCGCCATTGCCCGTGCGCTCGACAAGGCCGGCTTCAAGGTGATCCTGCAGACCGATGCCGGCCGCGAGGCCATGAAGGAGGCCATCAGCGCCTTTGGCGACAGGTTGAGGCAGCAGGGCGGTGTCGGTCTCTTCTACTATGCCGGCCACGGCGTGCAGATCGAGGGCGAGAACTATCTCCTGCCGGTCGCCGGCGCTGCGCCCGACCGGAGCGCGCTTCAGGACCAGTCCGTGGCCGTCAGCGAGGCGGTCGGTGTGATGACGTCGGCCCATGACGGGCTCAACATCGTCGTGCTCGACGCCTGCCGCACAAATCCCCTCGGCGGCAACGCCTCCGGCCTGTCGCGCATCGACAGCAATGCCAGGCTGTTCGTCTCCTATTCCACTTCGCCCGGCGCCGTTGCGCTGGACGGCGAGGGCGGCAACAGCCCCTATACCAAGTACCTGGCGAGCGCCATCGCGACCCCGGCGCTCACGCTGGAGGAAACCTTCAAGCAGACGCTGAAGGGCGTCTATCAGGAAACCGACGGCCAGCAGACACCGTGGATCTCGTCTTCCTTCTTCGGGGATTTCACCTTCGTGGCAGGCGCCGGCGCAGACCCGGGCGGTTCCGCGCTCAATGTCGGCGCGCTGTCCTCGATCGGCGCCGCCCTGAAGGAAAGCATTTCCCGCAACGGTCCGGCGCGGCATATCTCCGGCGTCTACAAGGTGGCCGGCACCAATCCCAATGGCACGGTCTATACCGGCATGATGGCGATCTCGCCGGAAGGCGGCAACGCGCGTTTCACCTGGTGGATCGGCAGCGACGTCTTTACCGGCGTTGGCGAATTCGCGGGCCGCATGCTGGTGGTCAACTGGGGCGACAAGCATCCTGTGGTTTATTCCTTCAAGGACGACGAGACGCTCGACGGCGAGTGGGCCGACGGCTCGGCGAGCGAAAAACTGACGCTCCATTCCCGCGCCGCCGGAACCGGACAGGAGCTGCGTGAAGGCACCTATGCGGTTGCCGGCCGCAATCCGAACGGCACGACCTACGAGGGCACGGTCGAAGTGTCGCGGCAGGGGCGGAAATACACGCTGGTCTGGCAGGTTGGCGCCAGCAGCTATCGCGGTGTCGGTGAGCTGGACGGCAACATCCTGACCGTCGACTGGGGGGACAAGACACCCGTCGTCTATGCGCTTGGCGAGGCCGGCAGGCTGTCGGGGCTCTGGTCCGGCGGGCGCGGTGCCGAAGACCTGACGCACGTTGGAGGCCGATAGACCAATGGCGGTTAGCGCTGAGACGGTTGTTCTTGTGACGGGCGGAAGCCGCGGGATTGGCGCTGCGGTCAGCCGCAAGGCCGCGGAGCTCGGCCATCAGGTGCTCATCAATTATTCCCACAACCGCGAGGCTGCGGAAGCACTTGCCAGCGAGATCGCCGCTGCCGGCGGCAAGGCGGCCACCCTTCAGGGCGATGTTCAGAACGAAGCCGACGTTCTGCATCTCTTCGCCGAAGCGGACCGGCTGGGCACGCTCAAGGGGCTCGTCAACAATGCGGGCGTCATCGACTACCCCCAGCGTGTGGACGAGATGTCGCTGGCCCGGCTGCAGCGCATGTTCTCCATCAACGTGATCGGCTCGTTCCTGTGCGCCCGCGAGGCGGTGAAGCGCATGTCGACCCGCCGCGGTGGCGAAGGAGGTGTCATCGTCAATCTGGGCTCGGCCGCCTCCAAGCTCGGGGCACCGGGTCAATATGTCGACTATGCCGCCGCCAAGGGGGCGATCGACACCATGACGGTCGGCCTTGCACTTGAAGTCGCCGACGAAGGCGTTCGCGTCAACGGCGTCCGGCCCGGCATCATCGACACCGATATCCATGCTTCCGGCGGCCTGCCCGACCGGGTGGCCCAGCTCAAGTCCAAACTGCCGATGAAGCGCGCCGGCACCGCCGACGAGGTGGCCGAGGCGGTTCTCTGGCTTCTCACCGACCAGTCCAGCTATACGACCGGCGCCATTCTCGATGTCTCCGGCGGCCGGGCGATCCTTCCCTAAATCAAACTCCCATTCAAACCAGAAGTGAAAGAGGCAAAGGCGACCAAAATGTCCCAATATGATCTCGTCGTCATCGGAACCGGCCCGGGCGGATATGTCTGTGCGATCAAGGCCGCACAGCTCGGACTGAAGACGGCCGTTGTCGAAAAACGCGCGACGCTTGGCGGCACCTGCCTCAATATCGGCTGCATTCCGTCGAAGGCCCTGCTGCATGCTTCCGAAATGTTCGAGGAAGCCGGCCACGGTTTCGAGAAGATCGGCATCAATGTCGCAAAGCCAAAGCTCGATTTGCCGGCCATGATGAAGCACAAGTCCGACGTGGTTGACGCCAATGTGGGCGGCATTGCCTTCCTCATGAAGAAGAACAAGATCGACGTGCACACCGGCACCGGCAAGATCCTCGGCCAGGGCAAGGTCGAAGTGACCGACGCGGACGGCAAGGCGAACGTCCTGGAAACGAAGAGCATCGTGATCGCAACGGGTTCCGACGTCATGCCGCTGCCCGGCGTCGAGATCGACGAGAAGCAGGTGGTCTCCTCCACCGGTGCACTGGAACTGGACAAGGTGCCGGGCAAGCTCGTTGTCGTCGGCGGCGGTGTGATCGGCCTCGAACTCGGCTCGGTCTGGAACCGCCTCGGATCCGAGGTCACCGTGGTCGAGTTCATGGACAAGATCCTGGGGCCCATGGACGGCGACGTCTCCAAGAACTTCCAGCGCATGCTGAAGAAACAGGGCATCGAGTTCAAGTTGTCCTCCAAGGTCACCGGTGTCGAGAAGAAGGGCAAGGGCCTTGCAGTGACGGTCGAGCCGGCCAAGGGCGGCGACGCACAGGTGATCGAGGCCGATATCGTCCTCGTCGCCATCGGCCGCCGGCCCTTTACGGAAGGTCTTGGCCTCGACGGTGCCGGCGTTGCGCTGGACGAACGCGGCCGCGTGAAGATCGACAACCACTACAGGACCAATGTCGACGGCATCTACGCCATCGGCGACGTCGTCGCCGGTCCGATGCTGGCTCATAAGGCCGAGGACGAAGGCGTTGCGGTCGCCGAGATCCTGGCAGGCCAGGCCGGTCACGTGAACTACGACGTCATCCCGGGCGTCGTCTACACGCAGCCGGAAGTCGCCTCCGTCGGCAAGACCGAGGAAGAGCTGAAGGCGGCCGGCATCGACTACAAGACCGGCAAGTTCGTCTTCTCCGCCAATGGCCGTGCCCGCGCCATGAACAAGACCGAAGGCTTTGCCAAGGTGCTGGCCGATGCCAAGACCGACCGGGTGCTCGGCGTGCACATTGTCGGGTTCGGCGCCGGCGAGATGATCCACGAGGCTGCCGTGCTGATGGAGTTCGGCGGCTCCGCCGAAGACCTCGCCCGCACCTGCCACGCGCACCCGACCATGTCGGAGGCCGTGAAGGAAGCCGCGCTCGGCGCCTTTGCCAAGACGATCCATTCGTAAGGGCCACACCCAAGGATCTGACAAGCGCCCCGCCTCGGCGGGGCGTTTTCAAGACCGGGAAATGCAGCGGGATCCTTTCACCTTTGTTCCGCGCCTGGAATTGATGTTATGAGCCTTCGAAATTTCTCTCAGGAAGAGGCTCAGAATTGACAAAGGCTGCCGCAGATTTCGGCTCCGACCCAGCCCCGGCCCGCAACCGGACGATCGTTCTCGGCGCACTTGTCCTGACCGTCCTGTGCGGCCTTGTCTTTTTCTGGCCGGCGCACACGATCCCCAATGTCGACGATCTCTTCTTCGTGCCCTGGGCACAGGAGTTTGCCGAGACACGGCGTCACTGGAACTCCCTGCTTGCGGTCCAGTTCCCGGGCCTTGAGAGCTATCACCTGCAGCCGCGTCTGCACATGGTTCTTGCCGGCCTGTTCTTTGAACTGTCCGGCACGAGCACTGGGACGCTGGTCTTCTACGAGTTCCTTTGCTACGCCCTCACCAGCCTTGCCTTCGTACTGGTCTGTCTGAAACTCAACCTGCGCGTGGCAGCGCTCACCACGCCGCTGCTGTTTGCGCCGATGTATGTGGTGGCGGGTTTCCGCCTGGAATCGACCGGATCGCTGATCTGGATGCTGGGCTTGCTGGTTTCGACGCCGCTGTTGATCAAGGCCGTTACAGGCATCCGCTTCGGCACGGCCGCGGAAACATCCGGAAGCATCCTCGGCAAGATGCTTTTCGGCATCGCTCCGCTGGCGGCTCCTGCGCTCTTTGCCTGGAGCCTCGGGGCGATTGCCGTCATCGAGATCTGGCGTCTTGCCAACCGACAGGCGTCGATCGTCCGGGTACTGGCGGAAGGGGCGGCGGCGCTTGCCATCGCGCTTGTCGCCTTCGCGGTTTCCGTCGACTTCGAGTTTGCCGAGTTCCTGAAGCAGTTCGCCTATCACGCCAGCCGGTCCACCGGCGGCGGTTTCAACGACGAGGCGCTGGTGCGGGCGGCGGCATTTGCGGTCGTGGCAGCAGTCCTCTTCTGGCGGAAGGCGCGCGTTCCGGCGGCGCTTTGCCTTGCGCTGGCCGCGGGCCAGGCCATCGGCGCGTTCCTGCACGACAAGGCGCTGATCCGCAACCTCGCCGCCTCGATGGTCTTTCTGGTGGCGATGGACGCGGCTTTGAATGCGCGCTGGACCAAGCTGAAGATTGCGGCGTCTCTTGTGCTGTTCCTGCTGCTCTCGGCGAATTTCGTCAGTTTCTACCTCTTTTCGAAAGAGGCCGGAAATGGTGAGGCGGTCGCCTCTGCCTACCGTCAGGATCTTGAAGACGGCAGACGTGTCTTCATCGACGAGGTGATGGCGCAGCATTATCTCGACCAGCAGACGGACGGAGCCCTCTCGTGGACATGGGGCGGAACGTTTCCGAAGGGCCGAGCCACCAGCATGGACGATCTTCTGGAAGGTGATGTCTGGTATGTCAGCGAGTACACGCTGCTTGGCTACCTGAAGGGCCGGCATGACGTCGCCGAAAAAGTCTGGCCGCAATCGGACTACCGCCGTGTGCCGCAGCTCCCCTGCCTCCTGGGGCGCCATTCCTGCAACCTGCCCGAGACCCGATGGACCGTCATGCGGCTGGAACGCAAGGACGGCAGTGTGCTGGTGCAGGAGCTCGGCAAAGATGCAGCGCCGAGCATGCTGAGCGGGAAGTAGGAACTTTCCTGATCACCGGGGTCACTGTGGAAGCCTGGATCTCCGGGCCCTCAGGTCTCGACCAGATCGTAGTGCCGGATCGTCCGGGTCTCGACCAGGTCGGCCTCCGCCGGATCGATATGCGGGCTTTCGTAGTCCTCGCCCGCGAAGGCCTTCAGGGACGCCAGATCCTTCCAGACCATGACGAAACTGAACTCACGCGGGCTCTCCGCCCTTGCGGCTCCGGGAAGGACGGACACGATCCCCGGCGTGCCCTTCATCAGGGGTATGGCGGTCTCGTGGAAAAAGCGGGCGAACTCGGCTTCCTTGCCGGGCCGGATCACGACCTGAAAAATGCGCATGATCATCTGGATGGCCTCCGTGTTGGTTCCTCCCAGACTATCACACCGGCGCCTTCATCCCTGTCAGTGCTCCTTCAGGCACAGGCTGTGGTCGCCGAAGGCCTTCAGGACGTTGCACTCGGTCACCGTGTGATCGCCCTCGCAGCTTGCGGCGATCCGCTCGAGTTCCGCTTCCAGCTTCTTCAGATGTGCGATGCGCTGGCGCACCGCCTTCAGTTGTTCCCTGGCAATCCGGTCGGCCGCGGCGCACGTCTTGTCCGGATGCTGACCGAGCTCGATCAGATCGCGGATCGCCGGCATCGGCAGGCCGAGATCGCGGCAATGGCGGATGAAACCGAGCCGGTCCAGATCGGACCGCCGGTAGCGCCGCTGGTTGCCTTCCGTGCGAACAGGCGCATCCAGAAGGCCTTCCTTCTCATAGTAGCGGATGGTCGGAACCTTCACGCCGGTGCGTTTCGACAATTCGCCGATCGAAAAATCCATGAAACCCTCTTGAACCTCTAGTCGCTATAGCAATTACAAGTCTGTTCGATGCAAGAATCAAGATGCCTCCAAGAGGCAAGGAGCGGATCATGGGAGCCTGTTGCGGCCAGTCAAACCAAACTTTCGACGGCATGTCGCAGGACTATCGCCGCCGGCTCTGGCTGGTGATCGCCCTGAACGGCGGCATGTTTGCCGTCGAGATGGTTGCCGGCCAGGCGGCTGGATCCAAGGCGCTCCAGGCCGACGCGCTCGATTTCTTCGGCGATGCGGTGACCTACGGCATTTCGCTCGCCGTGATCGGTGCTTCGCTGAAGACGCGGGCGCTGGCGGCGCTGGCCAAGGGGTCCAGCCTCTTCCTGATGGGGCTCTGGGTGGCGGCATCGACGCTCTACCAGGTCTTCGTCCTCGGCGTGCCGCAGGCGGCGGTGATGGGCTCGGTCGGCTTCCTGGCGCTTGCCGTCAACCTTGGCAGCGTGCTGCTGCTGGTGCGCTACAAGGACGGCGATGCCAATGTGCGTTCCGTGTGGCTGTGTTCGCGCAACGACGCCATCGGCAACGTCGCCGTGATGCTGGCCGCAGCCGGCGTCTGGGGCATGGCGTCGGCCTGGCCGGACCTGATCGTCGCCGGTCTGATGGCGGGGCTGTTTCTCAGCTCCTCGATCCAGATCCTCTCTCAGGCCTTGCGCGAATACCGCCATAAGCCGGTGCATGAAGCCGCGGCGGAATAGAAACTACATTGCCGGTGCCATGATCAGCCGATCGCCGGGCCGGCATCGCTGCCACCCAGATGCACCAGCGTGATCTCCGGCGGCACGCCGAAGCGGACCGGCAGGATGGAGCAGCCGAGCCCGCCGGACACGATGAGGTGCCGGGGGTCCATCTCCAACCCCAGATGACGGGTCAGGGTCGTGCCTTCCTGCTCGATGATGTGTCCATAGGGATAGCTTCTGCCCTTTCGCTTGGGAAAGGCCGGCAAGTAGCCGAAACAGTTGATCTGGCCGCCATGGGTGTGTCCGCTGAGCGTCAGGCTGACCCTCGCGGGGACTTCGCCGATGATGTCCGGTTCATGTGCCATCAGCAGGACCGGCGCGTCGTCGCTCACCTGGGCGAGCGTTCCGGTCAGGTCGTCGAGGCCCTTCCAGCGCCGCCGGTTCAGTTTCCAGTTGGGCTTGAGAGCGATCTGATCGTCTATCCCCGCAAGCCAAAACGCCTTGCCGTCCTTCTCCATCCGGGTCGCCCGGTTCTGGTAGAGAGCGATGCCCGCGTTGAGGAGCGCCCGGCCGTATTTCGTCGGGCCCTCGCCGGTGAGCTGTGCATCCTTGTCGTCCCACCAGTCGTGATTGCCCAGGATGGCGTGGACACCGAGCGGTGCCGACAGTTCGCCGAAGACATCGGCCCAGGCCTGGGGCGGGATCGGATCGTATTGCCATTTATGGTCGGCGACGTAGTCGCCGAGCATCAGGACGATGTCCGGCTTCAGCACATTGGTCTGGGAAACAATCGACCGCACCCGCTGCAGCCCCATCCAGGGATCGCATATATGCGGGTCGGCGATGAGGGCCGCGGTCAGGCGCAGGTCCCGGGGCCAGCGCGGCGGCGTCAGGCGGTAGTCGACGATACGCAGGCGAAACGGTTCTATGCCGACGGCATAGGCCGGCGCGGAAACCGCACCGAGCACGGCAATGCCAAGACCTTGCAGAAAGCGGCGTCTGGAAATCATGGCGTTTCAGGTCCGGTCAATCGGAATGTCTCATAGCTTTCTGCAAGCCGGATTTGGCCATGGCGTGGCCGACTTCAGCAAATTTTGTGCAGAGGCCGGATGTGCGAACAAAATCGCCCGCTGCGAGGCAGCGGGCGCATGCCAGGATCAATTCAGGAACCTGGATCTATTCCGCCGGTTTTTCCCCGGGAACCGGTAAAATGGTTCCTTCCGGCAGATCGGCATCGCTGATGTCGTTGGTCGCGATGGCGACGTCCGTGTCGATGTCAGGAGCGACGGTCGTTTCGGCAACTGTCATTTTCTGCTTGGCTTGCGCGGTCTTGTCCCAGGGACATGCACTAGCCGGCAAGATGGTCAGCGCGGTGAGGGCGAGGGCCGCCACGCCGATATTCAAGAGACGCATATTCCCCTCCGTCCGGTTCGATGCGCGGTTATTCGCAACATTACGTAAGGTAATTCAATATGCGTCCAAGGCAAGGAAAAAGCGGAATCCGATTCCTTCCGGGTCAAAACGGCGTCACTTGCGCCTGAGATTATAGGTGTTTTCAGTGCGTGGTTCCGAAAGGTCGTTGACGACGTTGATCACATGTACGTCGAGGAGATCACCGAAAGCCTTGATCGTCAGCTGCTTGCTGCTCAGAAAGCCGATCAGCAGCACCTGGATCGCGCCGTCAGAGCGCAACTCGGCTTTGGTCCAGCCCCATTTGCAGTCTCTCGGAATGCAGGACGTGAAGGCGCGCACGCGAATGTCGACGGCCTCGTTCTCGCACCGGCTCTCTATCTCGACCCTGGTGATTTCCTTGGGCTCGGCCTCCGGATAGACCCAGTTCCCGTCTTCCGGCAGGGGGCAATAGACACGCTGCGCGAACGAGGGGGCTGCCGTAAGCAGAAGAAAACCGGCTGCAAGGATCAACAGACGCATGCGTGTTCTCCCGGCGGGAGGCAGGTCCCGAAAGGGTCTTGCCAAGCGTTTCCTGACAACCTAGCCGATTGGACCGACGACGGCTACAGCCGCAACAAGTCTATCATGTCGTCCGAAAGTGATTCCTTTAAGACCGTCAGAGGCTTGTCATGCAGATCCTCGAAACAGCGCGCTTTCGCCTGCGGCTGCCTGAAAAACGCGACTTTCCCGTCTATCGCGCTTTCTATGGCGATGGCGAGGCGTCGCATTTCTATGGAGGCCCCCTGAGGGAAGACCAGGCCTGGCGGATACTGGCCAGCCATCTCGGGCACTGGCAGCTACGCGGTTACGGCATGTGGGTGATCGAGCCGAAGGATGGCGCCGAGATCATCGGCGGCTGCGGCTTCGTCTGGCCGGAGGGTTGGCCCAGACGGGAACTGACCTGGTGGCTGATGCCGATAGCCCGCGGCAGCGGGGCTGCGGCGGAAGTGTCCGAAGCGGCGATTCGCCATGCCTACGAGGTTTTCGGCTGGTCGTTGGCAGAGACCCATATGAGCGATGACAATCTTGCTGCCCGGGGCCTCGTGCGCAAGCTCGGCGGCGAGCCGATTGCGCGGGAGCTCTTTCCCGATGGCAAGGAACGTACGGTCTTCGGCTTTCCGCGTCCTGCGTAGCCTAGCGCCGCGGATGCGCCTTGTCATAGGCGGCAAGCAGATGGGCGCTGTCGATTTCGGTATAGATCTGCGTCGAGGAAAGGCTTGCGTGGCCGAGCAGTTCCTGGATGGTCCTGAGGTCGCCGCCGCCAGCCAGCAGATGCGTGGCGAAGGAATGGCGCAGCGCATGCGGCGTGGCGCTGTCGGGCAGGCCGAGTGCGCCGCGCAGACGCGCCATCGCCAGCTGGATCATGCGCGGGTTGAGCGGTCCGCCGCGCGCGCCCAGAAACAGCGGTCCGTCCGGCAAGACCGCATAGGGGCAGAGTTTCAGGTAATGCTCCACCGCCTCGCAGACGGCCGGGAGGATCGGCACGATCCGTTCCTTGCCCCCCTTGCCCTTGATGCGCAGCGTCCGGGTGCCGGCTTTCGGCGCCATTCGGCCGGTCAGTGACAGGGCCTCGGAAATACGAAGGCCGCAGCCGTAGAGCAATGTCAGCACGGCGGCGTTGCGGGCCTCCAGCCAGGGGGCGGTTTCCATTGCCATGTCGCCGCGGGTGATGTCGAGCGCATCCCTGGAAGATACGGGTTTGGGCAGCGAGCGCGCCTGGCGTGGCGGGCGCACGGCAGCGGACGCCGCCGCATTGACCTCGCCGCGGCGTTCCAGGAACCTCAGGAACGAGCGGATGCCGGCAAGTCCGCGGGCGAGCGACCGGCTCTGCACCCCGGCACGGCGGCGGTTGGCGAGAAAACCCCGGAAATCGGCGGGCCGCAGCGCGGCAATGTCTTTCAGGTCCGGCGCACCCCCGAGATGGTTCGTCAGAAAGCGCAGGAACTGGCGGAGGTCCCGCTCATAGGCAAGCAGCGTCTTGTCCGAAAGACGGCGCTCGTCCGAGAGGTGGTCGAGCCACTGGTCGACACGCCGGTTGAGTTCCGGTCGCGCGGTGACGAGAAGAGAATCGGAGTTGGCGGAGGCGGCACACATGCGCTGAGACTGCCCGAAAGCTGCAACGGTTCGGTTAACGGGACAGATGATAGCCAGTCCCGTTTGAAGGATCGGCTTGTCCGCGCCGATCCCGGACCTGCGCCCGCCCGGAATGACATATCGGTGGCCAGTCGTCCGCAAACAAAAACGGCCCGGAAAACCGGGCCGTCACACGTTGAAATGTCAGGGAACTCAGAGAATGCTCTGGCCGGTCTTCGCCCAGTCGGCGAGGAAGGCTTCCAGGCCCTTGTCGGTCAGCGGGTGCTTGACAAGCGCCTTCAGGGTTGCCGGCGGCACCGTGGCGACGTCGGCGCCGATGATGGCGCAATCCTTGACATGGTTCGGCGTGCGGATGGAGGCGGCCAGGATTTCCGTCTCGAAGCCGTAATTGTCGTAGATCACGCGGATTTCCCGAATCAGCTCCAGGCCGTCGGCGTGAATGTCGTCGAGGCGGCCTATGAAGGGCGAGATATAGGTCGCGCCGGCCTTGGCGGCGAGCAGGGCCTGGTTGGCCGAGAAGCACAGGGTGACGTTGGTCTTGGTGCCTTCCTCGGTCAGCTGCTTGCAGGCCTTCAGGCCGTCGAAGGTCAGCGGCAGCTTGACCACCACGTTGTCCGCGATGGCGCTGAGCACATGGGCTTCCTTGATCATCGTGTCGAAATCGGTCGCTGCCACTTCCGCCGAGACGTCGCCCTGGGTGATGGCGCAGATTTCGGCTATCACTTCCTTGAAGTCGCGGCCCGACTTGGCGATGAGGGACGGGTTGGTGGTGACGCCGTCAAGGAGGCCGGTTGCTTCCAGTTCCTTGATTTCCGCCGTGTCGGCGGTGTCGACAAAGAATTTCATGAGTCTCTACTCCCTGTAGGGTGCCCCGTTTTCCGCGACCTGCGGGTCGCCGGACATGGCTGTCCGCGTTCGGAGCAAAACGATTGAATGGTCAGCTGCGCCCTCTTTACCCTAGGATGATGACAAGAAGAACCCCTGATTCTCCGGTGGACCAAAAATTTGTGGTACGTACCTCATCGGCGTTTTCCGAGGGTATGTGCCGGGTCTGAGAAGATCGGGATGTCCCAGACGGCAGACTTTGCGATCAATTGCGGCGCGGCAAGGCAGCGAAACTTGCAGTGGGCGCTTCGCGAGAAACTGGAAATTCCTGTATCTGGTACGAAAAGGGAAAAGCAATCTGATGAAGCTTCTGTCCTGATTTGCTAATTCAGGCTAGGTCGCAACCGAAGACGATAGCGCAGAAGGGGTTCGCGATGTTTGCGTCGTGGGCGTCATTGGAACCGAGGGAAATCACAGATGACGGCATCGTCGACATTTGGCAAGCCAATCTTCAATTTCTTTGAAATGGTCGCTTTGAAGATTTTGAAAGTGTTTTGCCCTTCGCCGCGCAGATACGTCTATGGATTGAAGTTTTTCGGCTTCGACGATGGCAGATGCCACGACGCCTTGAGGATCATTTTCGGCTTCGAATATGAAGACGCGAAGATGACGATTGGCGAGTTGATTGGCAACGCCTATGTGCATGTGCATGACGAAAACAAGTCGAAAACACTCGGACGGTTGGGGTATGAACGGGCTGGCCAGCGCTAGTTCGGCGAAACAGCTCCAGGCGATGTGCCGGCACTTCTCAAACGGAATTTGATCCCACAGTGTTGTTCGACGACCCAGACTTCCAGGAAACGATCGCCAGCGTGCTGGTGCCGGTCGCGGTCTCCGGCGCCTATACCTACAAGGTGCCGCCGGGCCAGAGCGTTGTGCCGGGCACCATCGTCCGGGTGCCTCTCGGGCCGCGCGAGGTCATCGGTGCTGTCTGGGACATCGAGCCGGACGCGGCGATCAATCCGAAAAAGCTGAAATCCATTTCCCATGTCTACGCGCAGACACCGCCGCTCGATTCGGAGCTGCGCCGCTTCGTCGACTGGGTGGCCAACTGGACGCTCGGGGCGCCGGGCATGGTGCTGCGCATGGTCCTGCGCTCGGAAGAGGCGCTGGATCCGGAGCCGCCCGTTCCCGGCGTGCGCCGGGTGGAGGGCGCAGAGCCCGACCGCATGACCTCGGCCCGCCAGCGCATCCTGGCGACGATGGAGGACGGGTTTGCCTGGACGAAAACCGGCCTTGCCCATGCCGCCGGTGTTTCCTCCTCGGTGATCGACGGTCTTCTGAAGCAGGAGGTCCTCGAAACCGTGCTGATGCCGGCCGCCCCGCCGCCGCCGAGGCCCCAACTGGATTTTGCCCGGAAAAAGCTGACCTCCGCCCAGGAGGCCGCGGTGGAAGGACTGGTCGGCTGCTTCGACAAGGGCGGCAGCGTCGCCCTCATCGACGGGGTGACCGGTTCGGGCAAGACGGAGGTCTATTTCGAGGCGATCGCCGAAGCGCTTAGCCGTGGGAAACAGGCGCTGGTGCTGCTGCCGGAAATTGCGCTCACCGAACAGTTCCTGCGCCGTTTCGAGCAGCGATTCGGCGTCTATCCGGCAGAATGGCATTCGCAGATCACGGTCAAGAATCGCTCCCGCGTCTGGCGCGGCGTCGCCTCGGGCGATGTACGTGTCGTCATCGGCGCACGCTCGTCCCTCTTCCTGCCGTTCAGGGAACTGGGGCTGATCATCGTTGATGAAGAGCATGACGCCGCCTTCAAGCAGGACGACCGGGTACCTTACAGTGCCCGCGACATGGCGGTCGTGCGCGGTCATCTCGCCGGGTTTCCCGTCGTGCTCGCGTCCGCGACGCCATCGGTCGAAAGCATGGTCAATGCGGAAGCCGGCCGATACCGGCTGTTCGAGCTGCCGGAGCGTGCCTCCGGCGCCGAGCTGCCGGAGCTGAAAGCCATCGACATGCGCCAGGAGGGGCCTGAGCGCGGCCGCTGGCTGGCGCCGGAGCTGGTGCATGCGCTCAAGGACACCTTCGCGGAAGGCAGCCAGTCGCTTCTCTTCCTCAACCGGCGCGGCTATGCGCCGCTGACCCTGTGCCGCACCTGCGGGCATCGCTTCCAGTGCGCTCATTGCAGCGCCTGGCTGGTGGAACACCGCTTTCAGAAGAAACTCGTCTGCCACCATTGCGGTCATCAGGAACCGGTGCCGCAGGCCTGCCCGTCCTGCCAGAGCGTGGACAGTCTTGTCGCCTGCGGCCCGGGGGTGGAGCGAATCGCCGAGGAGGTTTCCGATCTCTTTCCGCAGGCGCGGGTGCTGATGCTGTCCTCCGACATGATGGGCGGGCCTGAGCGGCTGAAGCGCGAGATGAAGATCGTCGAGGAGGGCGGCGCCGACATCGTCATCGGCACGCAACTGGTCGCCAAGGGTCATAATTTCCCGAAGATGAAGCTGGTCGGCGTCGTCGATGCGGATCTGGGACTGGCCCACGGCGACCCGCGCGCGGCGGAAAAGACTTTCCAGCTTCTGGCGCAGGTGACCGGCCGGGCCGGCCGTGTCACCGGTGGGGGCAGGGGCTATCTTCAGACCTACAACGCCGATCATCCGGTGATCAGGGCGCTGCTTTGCAGCGACAAGACCGCCTTCTACCGGGCCGAGATCGACGCCCGCCGCGCCGCCACCCTGCCGCCCTTCGGCCGGTTGGCGGCCGTCATCGTCTCGGGACCTGACCGGACTTTCGCGGAAGGGTATGCCCGTGCGCTTGCCCGGGCAGCCCCGCCGGAGGCCGCCGTCACGCTGCTGGGGCCGGCGGAAGCGGCGCTTGCCATGGTACGTGGCCGCTATCGTTTCCGCCTGCTTGCCATGGCTCCGCGCCAGTTCGACCTGCAGACCTACCTGCGGCATTGGCTGGGAACCGGGCCGAAGCCCACAAGGGGCCTCCGGCTTCAGGTCGACATCGATCCGCAGCATTTTCTTTGAAGGGACGCCTCCGGGCGATCGGAACACCGATCGAAGCGAGCAACGCGTGCGGCCCGTTTCGTCGCGGCTTCCGGTTGCATATGGGCAGGCGCAGTGGCACCCTCTCGTTTCTTTCATCCGGGAGGATTGCCGATGGTCTACATTCAAGGGTTTCTGGCGCCGGTAAAGACGGCAAAGAAGGCGGAATACAAGGAGATTGCCGAAAAATCCTGGGTGCTCTTCAAGGAATATGGCGCGCTGAGCTGCTGCGAGGGGTGGGGCACGAATGTTCCGGACGGCAAGGTGACGTCGTTCCCCATGGCCGTCAAAAAGGAAGCGGACGAAACGGTTGTCTTTTCCTGGATCATCTGGCCCGACAAGGAAACCGTCGATGCCTGTATCGCAAAGATGGGAGAGGATCCGCGCTGGGAGGAGCTGATGCACAACGCGGGCGAGGTGTTCTCCATGGAGCGGATGATCTTCGGCGGCTTCGAGCCACTTCTGCAGACGTGAGAAACCGGGGCCGGGGTCGCCGGAAAAGGCACCCCGGCCACCCGCCCGCGGTCCGCCGCAGCAAAACCGTCTAAAGGTTTAGGGCGGCGCCTGAGCCTTGATTGGCAAGGCTTTTTATCGGCGCCCCGCAAAAAACACCAAGGAATCGGCAAGAACAGTCTTTAGGTGAAGTTGCACACCGGGAAACCCTGTGCTAATTGAGGCGCGGCTTTGGGGGCAGCGGTTTAACCGTCATACCTTCTGACCTTGAAATCCTTCATTTTTTCAATGCCTTAAGAATGATCCTCGTTCGCGGGCATGAAAAACGTCAGAGAGCACGGACCTGGTGACTGACAACGTATCTCTCGTATCCGGCGTGGCACAGCGTTATGCGTCCGCCCTCCTCGACCTCGCAGAGGGCGAAGGCGTCACGGCTGACGTGGAACGGGATCTGACCGCTTTCGAAGGCATGCTTGCCGAGAGCGAGGATCTCGTCCGTCTCGTGAAAAGCCCGGTATTCAGTACGGAGGAGCAGCTGTCAGCGCTCTCCGCACTTCTCGACAAGGCAGGCATCAAGGGCCTGGCTGCAAATTTCGTGAAGCTGGCAGCCCGCAACCGGCGCCTCT
>ENA-ORCZ01000345-ORCZ01000345.1-marine-metagenome-genome-assembly--contig:-NODE-345-length-23786-cov-3.902737_pt1 | contig 23786 bp, 17 predicted proteins | sample MGYA00237785_ERZ508519 | MGnify/ENA primary metagenome ERZ508519 (study PRJEB26189, sample SAMN06268790) | marine metagenome | isolation source: Bioluminescent Bay, La Paraguera, Puerto Rico | place...
AACCAGATCGGCCTGTTCGGGCAAGGAGGCAAAAACCCTGTCAAGCAGCTCCGCCAGACGGTCCGGCGTGATGGCGCCGACGACGCCGATGGTCAGGCCCTCCTGTGCCAGCAGGCGTGCGTATTGACCGGCAAGATCGTCCGGGGTCAGTCCTGACAGCGTTTCCACCGTTCCGATTGTCGGCCGCGCATAGAGGTGATCGCCGAACATGGCCTCCGACAACGCGCGACCTGCAATCGCGCCCGGATCGCTCTCGTTGCGCCGGGCGCTTTGGGAAAGCTTGGTCTTCATGCGTTCGACCGGTACATCGTCGAAGCGCGGTGCATTGAGCGCCTGCGCCAGCAGGTCGCCGGCCTCCTGCAACGTGGGTGTCAGCGTCCTGAGGCTGCCATAGAAGCGATCCTTGCCGGTGCTGAAGCTGATGCTGATGGCAAGTTCTTCCAGCTTCGCCTGAAAGACCTCGGAAGGCATGTCACCGGCGCCTTCGTCAAGGGTTGCCGCCAGAAGGCGCGTCAGGCCTTCCTTGCCTTCGGGATCCTGCGCAGAGCCGCCTTCAAACGCGAAGTCGAGCGCGATGACGGGAACGGTGTGGTCCTCCACAAGCCAGGCTTCGATGCCCTTGGGGCTGGTCACTTTCTGGATTTCGACCGCGTCGGCGTTCCGGCTGAAGCCGATCAGGGCGAAAAGCGCGACGAAGAGAACGGGGAGTGTCCCCCGCAGGGCGAACGTGTTGGCCATGGTCATGACTTGTCCTTGGTCTCATCTGCGCCGGTGACGGGTGTCTTGGTCTGAGCGGCATCTGGCAGGGCAGGAGGTGCCATGCGCAATTCGCCGGTGACAGGCAGGCCCTTCAGATAGGTACGGGCGGCGTCGATCACGTCTTCAGGTGTCACGGCAGCGATTTGCGACGGCCAGGTCTGCACGTCTTCGATGGTCTGGCCGCTGGCAAGCGCACCGCCGAAGAGCCGCGCAAGGCCGGCCTGGTTGTCCTGCGCATAGATGGCGCTGGCAATCATGCTGTTTCTGGCCCGCTCGACTTCTTCTTCGCTGACGCCGGTTTCCAGCAGCTTTTTCAGTTCTTCGGCGATCAGTCGTTCGACTTCCTCAAGGCTGTGGCCCGGGCGCGGCGTCGCATAAACGCCGAAGCGGCCATGGTCGAGACCGCCGCCTGAATAGAAGGCTCCGGCGCTGAGCGCGGCTTCCTGATCGAGCACGAGCGCCTTGTGCAGCCGGCTGGAGGGCCCTTCGCCGAGGATATAGGAGAGAATATCCAGGGCTTCCGGAGCGCGTCCGCTGCCCGTCGTCTGGCTCGGAACGATCCAGGTTTGCGACACGGACTCCTGTCGCACCCGCGGGTCGGAAACCGCAACGCGTCTTTCGCCGGCGATCGGCGGCTCCGCCGGCCGGATCCGGGCGCCCGGTTCCGCCCGCCGCGGCACCATGCCATAGGTTTCGGCTGCCAGTTCGCGGACCGTTTCCACGTCGACATCGCCGGCGATCACGACGACGGCGTTGTTGGGCGTGTAGAACCGGTCATAGAAGGCGATCGCCGCCTCCTTGTTGAGAGCCTCGATCTCGCTCTGCCAGCCGATCACCGGTGAGCCGTAGGGATGGTTCACGAAAAGCACCGCGGTCAGGGCCTCGCGCAGGCGAGAGCCCGGTTCGCTGTCGACCCGCATCCGCCGTTCCTCCAGAACGACATCGCGCTCCGGGGCGACGACGTCGTCCGTCAGGATGAGGTTCTGCATCCGGTCGGCCTCAAGCTTCATCATCAGCGGCAGGTGCTCTTTTGCGACCTTCTGGTAATAGGCGGTGTAATCCGTGCTGGTGAAGGCGTTCTCCTGTCCGCCGCGCTCGGCCACCATCTTGGAGAAGGCGCCGTCGGGATAGGCCGTCGTTCCCTTGAACATCAGGTGTTCGAGGAAATGCGCAACGCCCGACTGGCCTTCCGGTTCGTCGGCGGAGCCGACCTTGTACCAGATCATGTGAGTTGCCACCGGTGCCCGCCGGTCCGGAATGACAACCACCTGCAACCCGTTGTCCAGGGTGAAGCTCTCAAGATTGGGTGCGATCGCCAGCGCGCTTTCGGCGATTGCCTCGGATGGACCCGGCTCTGGCGCAGCCGGCGACGCAGCAAGCGCCGTGCCGCCCGCCAGAAACAGGGAAAGCAGTATCGGGCCGAGAGGGCCTTTGAGGTATGGAGACTGAAGGCGCCGATTGTTCGAAGGGTTCACGTGCAACTCCCGTTTTCGGTCTCTGTTGCCCACAGGACCTGCGGATTATGCCATTAATATAGGCGAGGGGCTCCATGCAGGTCGCGTTACAATTTTGTCATCAGTGGATATCTGCGCGGAACCGGCTCTCGTCCTTACCGTGTCGGGCAGTGCTGCACCGCCGGGAATGGGCGAAATTGCAGGCACAAACAAAAAAGGACGGCATATCGATTGACTGCCGTCCCATTCAAGCAAATCTGGAGGCCGTGCAATTGCCTTAGTTGCAGTATTGCTGTTCGCCTTCCAGGCAACGCGGGTCAAGCGGCTTTGCCGAATAGACGTCGTGGTTGGACGGCTTTTTCTTGTTCTTGACGACTTCCGGCATCGGCGCGTCCGGCGAGGGCGTGCTGTAACCGGTCGGCGGCTCGGTCAGGTAGCGGCGCGAGGCGAGCCCGCTCTGTTCGAGGCCGGTCTGCTGGGCACGCAGCTGCTGCAGCTTTTCCCATTCGGCGCGCTGCTCTTCGCGCGTCAGGAGTGCGCCTTCGGAGAGTTGATTGTCGCGGCGCTCCGCTTCAAAGTCGCGGCCCTGGCCGGTGACGCCGGTGATCTTGAAGCCGCGCATCTGTTCGGGCGTCAGCGGTTCCTGGTTCATGCTGCCGCGCTTGCCGGAGCTGGCATAAACCTGTCGCAGCTCGGTCAGCTGCTCGCTTTCCTTCTGCTGCGGCCAGTCGGGGGAATTCGTACCGGCAACATTGGTTTCCGGTTCCGGCAACTTCGCCGTCTCGGCGGGCATCGCAAGCGGCGCGCGTGGCTTGTAGTCGATCGGTTTCTCATTGGGATCGACAGCGCCGAGGCCCTTCATCACGGAATTGACCAGGGCAACGTCCGGCGCCTGAGTCGTCCCGTCGGCGGCCTCACAGGCTGCCAGGCCGGCAATCAGCCCCAGCACAGCACACTTCTTCACCAAGCCAACTACCGTCCGCACGCGCAGACCCCTCGATATCTCTTTCAAATCGGCCGGCGGCACGGCGCCGACCATAAGGTTTGTCCAGCGTTAAACAGCTATTTTACGGCTGAATTAGGACCAATTCGGAAACTGTCATACAGGAGACCGGCGACGCCCGCAACGATCCACACATCTGCCAGGTTGAAGACGTACCAGGAGAAGGAACCTGCATGGAAATGAACAAAGTCGACCACCGCCCCGTAAGCGAGCCGGTCGATGCCGTTGCCGACTGCCCCGCCGATCACCAGACCAAGGGCGAGCGCCACCAGACGGGTCTGGCAGCGCGCCGACCAGACCCAGAGACCGATCGTCACCGCGATCGTCAGTCCGGCCAGCAGCCAGCGGCCGAGTTCGCTGTCCTGCTGGAACAGGCCGTAGGAGATGCCCCGGTTCCAGACCAGCACGATCTCCAGCACCGGCAACAGATCGACGGGACCGTTCTCCGCAAGACCGAAGCCGTGGAGCAGCCACAGCTTGGACGCCTGGTCGAGCACCAGTCCGATCAGCGCGATCACGAAAACGAACGCGCTGAAACGGCCCCAGAAAAGGGGCCGCTTCGAACCGCTTGCGCCGGACGTGTCGGTCATGATCCCGTCTTTTTCCTCACGCTGCAATGTGTGCCGCATCCCACTCGCGCAGGGCAGCCGCATCGCGCAGGGTCACATCCGGATAATCCGGATCGGAACCGACTTCCGGCAGGATCTTCCACGACCGGGCGCATTTGCGGCCTTCGGCAAGCGCCGGCACCACGGCAACGCCCCGGGTGTCGTCCAGCGTGAAGGCTCCGGCCGGTGCCGGTTCGGCGGAAAGCGTCAGCTGGCTGGTGATGGCGATATCGGCCATGTCCTTGCCTTTCAGCGCTTCCATCAGCTCCGGATCCGTCACATGCACCACCGGATGGGCTTCCAGCGAGGAGCCGATCCGTTTTTCACGGCGCTCGACTTCCAGTGCCCCGGTGATGACCCGGCGAACCGTCTTGATCTTCGCCCACTTGGCCGCCAGTGCATCGTCGAGCCACTCGGCCGGCACGGCCGGGAACTGCTGCAGGTGGACGCAGCTTTCTTCGCCGAAGCGCGAGTTCCAGCTCTCGTCCATGGTGAAGGGCAGCATCGGCGCCATCCAGGTGACGAGGCAGTTGAACAGCTTGTCGATCACGTAGAGCGAAGCCTTGCGGCGGGTGGACGACGCCGCGTCGCAGTAAAGCGCGTCCTTGCGGATGTCAAAATAGAAGGCCGACAGTTCCACGGTCATGAAGGTGAAGAGCTGGTGGGTGACCTTCTTGTAGTCGAACTCCCAATAGGCTTCGCGGACCATGGCGTCGAGTTCCGCCAGCCGGTGCAGCATCAGCCGCTCCAGTTCCGGCATGTCGGCCAGCGCGACCTCCTCGCCGGTGGCATGGGCGAGCGAGCCCAGCATCCAGCGCAGGGTGTTGCGCAGCTTGCGGTAGCTGTCGACGCTGGTCTTGATGATCTCCGGCCCGAGGCGCTGGTCTTCCCAATAGTCGGTGGAAGCCACCCACAGGCGCAGAATATCGGCGCCGTACTGCTTGATGACGTCCTGCGGAAACACCTGGTTGCCGAGCGACTTCGACATCTTGCGGCCGTCCTCGGCCATGGTGAAGCCGTGGGTCAGCACCGCGTCATATGGCGCATGGCCGCGGGTCCCGCAGCTTTCCAGGAGCGAGGAATGGAACCAGCCGCGATGCTGGTCCGAGCCTTCCAGGTAAAGCACGTAGTCCTTGCCGCCGTCCTTCCTGCGCTTCGGCGCAAGATCTTCGCGCTTTTCCAGGACGAAGGCGTGGGTCGAGCCCGAGTCGAACCACACATCCAGGATGTCGGTGACCATGTCCCAGTCGTCGGCGGCGTAGTCGTTTCCGAGGAACCGTTCCTTTGCCTTCGCCTCGTACCAGGCATCCGCGCCTTCCTTCAGGAAGGCATCATAGATGCGGGCGTTGACGGCCTCGTCCTTCAGGATCTCTGCCGTGTCCTTGTGGATGAAGACGGTGATCGGCACGCCCCAGGCGCGCTGGCGCGAGAGAACCCAGTCCGGACGGTTCTCGATCATCGAGCGCAGGCGGTTCTGGCCGGCGCCGGGCACGAAGCGGGTCTCGTCGATGGCGTTCAGGGCCCGGGTGCGCAGCGTGTCGCCTGCGCCGTCCAGCTGCTTGTCCATGTAGACGAACCACTGCGGCGTGTTGCGGAAGATCACCGGCTTCTTGGAACGCCAGGAATGCGGGTAGGAATGCTTGAGCCGGCCGAGGCCGATCAGGTTGCCGCTTTCCTTCAGCTTCTCGATGACCGCCTTGTTGGCCTTGCCCTTCTCGCCCTTGTGGGTGATGACTTCGCATCCCTCGAAGCCCGGCGCGTCCTTGGTGTAGAAGCCGTCGTCGGCGACGGTGAACGGGATCGCGGTGTTGATGCCGCGCGCTTCCAGCTCGGCGCGCCGATCCATCCAGATCTCGAAGTCGTCCGTGCCGTGGCCGGGGGCAGTGTGCACGAAGCCGGTGCCGGCATCGTCGGTGACGTGGTCGCCGTCGAGAAGCGGCACGTCGAACTCATAACCACCAAGGCCGAGCTCCGCCAGCGGATGGGCGCAGGTGAGCGTTGCCAGCTCGTCGTTGCTGACGGTGCGAACGCGCGTGAAATCGCTGATGCGGGCGTTCTTGAAAACCTCGTCCGCCAGCGCATCCGCCAGGATCAGCCGGTCGCCTTTCTGGACCCAGTTGTCCTCCGGCAGGCCGTCCTGGGTGACTTCAAAGAGACTGTAGGCAATGCGGGAAGAATAGCTGATCGCGCGATTGCCCGGGATCGTCCAGGGTGTGGTCGTCCAGATGACGACGGCCGCGTCCAGCAATTCCTCGACGGCGGCCTCATCGCTGCCGCCGGCGCTCTCCACCGGGAACTTCACCCAGATCATGTCCGACTGATAGTCCTGGTACTCGATCTCGGCTTCGGCAAGCGCGGTCTTTTCCACGACCGACCACATCACCGGCTTCGAGCCGCGATAGAGCTGGCCGGACATGGCGAACTTCATCAGTTCGTTGGCGATCACCGCCTCGCTCTCGAAGCGCATGGTCAGGTACGGGTTGTCCCAGTCGCCCTCGATGCCGAGGCGTTTGAACTCCTCGCGCTGCACGCCGATCCAATGCTCGGCGAAGTCCCGGCATTCCTTGCGGAATTCGTTGATCGGCACTTCGTCCTTGTTCTTGCCCTTGGCGCGGTACTGTTCCTCGATCTTCCATTCGATCGGCAGGCCGTGGCAGTCCCAGCCGGGCACGTAGTTGCTCTCAAAGCCCATCATCTGCATGGACCGGGTGACGATGTCTTTCAGCGTCTTGTTGAGGGCATGGCCGATATGGATGTTGCCGTTGGCGTAGGGAGGGCCGTCGTGGAGCACGAACTTGTCGCGGCCTTTGCCCTGTTCGCGCAGTTTCTTGTAGACGTCCAGCTTCTGCCAGCGGGCCAGGATTTCCGGCTCCTTCTGGGGCAGGCCGGCGCGCATCGGGAATTCGGTCTGCGGCAGGTTCAGCGTTTCGGAATAGTCGCGTTTATCTGTCTCGGTCATCGTCAAGTCGATCCGGTCGTTCGGGCGGTTCGCCCGCAAGTCAATGTCGGGAAATTACCTGCCCGTTTCCGGGCGGCAACATGAAAACAGGAAGAACCCGGTCCCTGGCGCCGCGTTGCCGCGTCAGCCGAAGGCCGGGCACCTAATTCGCGTGAACGCGGTCACCGGCAGGGCGATGACGAAGTGTGCCTCGTGTTGCATGGCAACGGACATAGCAGCACTTCGCCGATGAATAAAGCTCTTCTGCGCCATAAAACCCGGATTGCAGCCGCTCGAACCCGGCTTGAACGCAAGTTCGGAAAACGGAGAAAGAAACCAAATCTAAACATGAGGGGGCTAGGAATGCCGAGCTGAAGCAAGGGGCGAGGAAAGGGGCGGCACGTGACTGGCTTGTTGAGAAGGTTGCTGACGCCCGAAAGAGCTGAAGTCACGTTACGTGTGGCTCCGTTCATCTACCTCATCGCCGTCGCGGCCGTATACATCAAAAACCTTCGTCACGATCCTGAGCACGGTTTGCTTCTCGCCAGCGATTTCTACTGCTTCTGGCTTGCGGCCAAGGCTGCGGTGTCGCTCGACCCGGCACTTGTCTATGACAATCACTTCTTTCTCCAATACGGCGGCAGTCTCTTCGAGGAAGCGGGACTTCTGCACTTCTTCTATCCGCCGACGTTTTTGCTATTGACCGCACCGCTCGGGTACCTGCCGGAAATCGCTGCGTTTTTCGTCTTTTTCGGGGGCAGTCTCGCCGTCTATGCCTTCATGGGGCGATGTGCCTATGGGAACTGGAATGGCGCCCTCTTCTTGATCGCTCTGCCGACCACCTTTTTCGTATTGTTTCACGGACAGAACAGCCTGCTGATGTGCGCGCTTCTGGGCGGAGCCCTGGTGGCCATCCGAAGCGAAAAATATGTTCTGGCGGGCATCCTGATCGGGTGCCTGACGATCAAACCGCAGATCGGTTTGCTGATCCCTTTCGCGCTGCTGGCCGGGCGCTACTGGACGGTCGTCGGCGTGGCCGTTTTCACGACCCTCATGCTGGCGCTGGCGAGCTGGGCGGTATTCGGCACCGAAACCTGGGTTGCCTTTCTCAACCAGACGCTTTTTGCCAGGGAAATCGTTGACCACGAACACTTGCCTTTCGTCCTGCACGTGACGCCTTTCACGGCGCTGCAGCAGCTCGGTGTCCCAGCTGCCCCGGCAATGTACTTCCAGGCCGCGCTGGCGATCGCGTTGCTGGTCCTGACCTCCTGGATCTGGCTGCAGGACATACCGTTCGATCTGAAGGCGGCCGTCCTGGGCTCCGCGGCGCTCCTAGCAACGCCGTATCTCCTCAGCTATGACCTTGCGCTGCTGGCTGTGCCGATCATCTTTCTTCTGCATTATTCAAGGTCGAACGCCCTTTCGGTGGCGGAAAAGTGGGTTCTTGCAGCAGCAATCGCCTTCACCGTTCTCTCCAAGCTCCTGAACCTCAATTACGGAGTGCCGCTCGGTCCGGTAGCGCCCGCGCTCCTGCTGGGTTTCGCCTGCCGGCGGGCATTCCTTCATCGCGTTGAGTCACAATGCCATGCAGGGACTGGAGGCAGTCTGCCTGTTTTGGAACGGCGCCCCGGGCTGGAATAAACGCGCCGGGGTAACCCGATATTGAGGTCTTTCCCTCAGGATTACAGGATCGAAAACCCGGCAAAAGTCAGGAACGCTGCGGCCGATGGCGACTCAGACGACACTATCGGGCGGGAACGCCGCCACTGACACGCAGCCCGCCGGGCTGTGGCACCGGGGCATAGTTCTCGGCGACTGGCTTTCCTGGGACAGGATCGGCTTTGCCTGCCTTTGTTCGGCGATCGGGCTCTCGCTCGGCCTCGTCTGGATGCTGTTGATCCCGAACAGCTATGGCTCGCCCAATGGCACGCTGCTGATGGATTATCTCAGCTTCTGGCTTGCCGGCAGCCAGGCGCTCGGCGGCACGCCGGAGCTGGTCTATAGTCCGGCGGAGTTCTCGGCGCTCCAGAACCGGCTCACCGGATCGGACACGGTCTTCGGCTTCTTCTATCCGCCGACCTTCCAGATGCTGCAGATGCCTTTCGCGCTGCTGCCCTACAAGTTCGCCTTCGCCGCCTTCATCGTCCTGACAACGGGACTGCTGGCGACCGCCTGCCGGCTGATCACAGGCAAATGGTTGCTTGCGGCTTGCCTTATCCTGGTTCCGGCCTGCGCCAACAACGCGTTTCACGGCCAGAACGCTGCCCTGACCGCGGCGCTCTACGGCTTCTTTCTGATCGGGATCGAACGAAATCGGCCGTTCCTTGCCGGGATCGCTCTCGGTCTTCTCACCATCAAGCCGCAGCTCGGCATCCTGGTGCCGGTTGCGCTCGTTGCCAGCCTCAACTGGCGCACCTTCCTCAGCGCTTCTGCCACCACACTGGTCTTTGCTGCCCTGAGTGCTGCCGTGGTCGGCGTCGGCGTCTGGCAGGTGTTCTGGCAGCAGGCGCCGGTCGCCGCGGCCATGATGGAACTCGGCGGGGTCGAGTGGGGCAAGATGATCTCGGTCTATGGAGCGGGCAGGGTATCGGGCCTCGGGCACCTGCCGTCCATGGTGCTTCAGGCAGGCTTCGGCATTTCGGCGCTGGTCTGCGTCTGGCTGGCCTGGCGCCGGTCGGAGGCAATGGCGGTTCGCGCCCCTGTCCTCGTCGGTGGTGCCCTGCTGGCAACGCCTTTCGCGCTTTCCTACGACATGACGCTCATCGTCGTGCCATGCGCCTTCCTGATCCGCGAGGGGCTGAAGGAGGGCTTCCTGCCTTACGAGAAAGTCGCGCTGTTCCTGGCGATCGGCCTTTCGGCTTCCACCAGCCCGATTGCGCTCTGGCTTGGTGTGCCGCTCGCCCCGCTTCTGCCGCTGCTCCTCATCTGGATGGGCTTTCGCAGGATGTCTGCCGGGAAGGGCCTGGCGCCCGCATCAGCTTGAGGCGGCCTGCCTGAGCTTGCGTTCCCGGTGCGTGATGTAGAGCCCGCTTGCAATGATGAGCGACATGCCGATCCAGGTGGGACCGTCCGGAAAGTTGGCGAAGACCAGATAGCCGAACAGGGTTGCGCTGACGATTTCCAGATATTGCAGCGGTGCCAGCAGGCTGGCGCTGCCGCGCTGGAAGGCGGAGACGACCAGACCGTGACCGGCAAAGGAGATCAGTCCGATCAGCGCCAGCAGGCCGAATTGCCGCTGGTCCGGCATCTGGAATTCCATGCCCTCGATGCCGGTGATCCCGCCGATGAGGAGACCGAGACCCAGGAGCAGCGAACCGGAGAGCCCCGCGCTGAACTGGATGGTGAGCAGATCGTCGCGCACCGGATAGAGCCGGTTGATGATGAGATAGAAGGAGAAGAGGACAGCAGTCACAACCGGCAGCAGGCTGACGAGGCCGATTTCGGCCAGGGTCGGCCGCAAGACGATGATCGCCCCCAAGAGCCCGACGAGAATGGCGCCGATCCGCCGCGGTCCGACATGCTCCTTGAGCAGCACCGCGGCGAGCACGGTCAGCACCATCGGCTCGATGAAGAAGATCGAGATCGCCGTGGCGACCGACATGTATTTCACCGCCGTGAAGAAACAGAGCGAAGCCGTGCCCAGCAGCACGCCGCGCAGATAATTCACGACCGGCTGCTGTCCCCTTAGCCGCGTGATCCGGCCGGTGACCACGGCGATGCCGAGGCTGATCAGCAGTTGGAAGAAGAACCGGCCGAAGGTGATCTCTATCGTCGGAAGCTCTGCCGACAGATATTTGGCGGTGATGTCCATGACCGGAAGCAGCAGCATTGCCGATGACATCAGGAAGATCGCCGTGATCGGGTTCTGGTCCACGGCACCGGTCGTCGGGGAGGGGGTAAGACGCTTCATGATTGCTTCGCCTTCGGAGCGTCTTTCGATTGCATGAACCTGCGCCCGGGTTAGATAATTCAGCTGATTTGCTCAAAGAACGGTCCCTGCGGGAATTCAAAACCGGGACGGCTTCAGTCTATCGCAGCAAGGGCTTGTTCATTCGGTGAATTCCAGCAGCTTCTGGTCGATTTCCGACAAGGGGCGCAGGGAGGCGAGCGCGGCACGGGCTTCCGCGCTGTCCCGGTCCATCTGCGCAATCAGCGCCTCCACGCTGTCGAACTTCTCTTCGCCGCGCAGGTAGGAGATCAGGTGCACCTTCATCTTCCTGCCGTAGAGATCTCCGGAAAAGTCGAAGAGATGCACCTCGAAGAGGGCGGCGCCATTGTCGAAAGTCGGGCGGCGGCCATGGCTGGCGACGCCGTCGTGCCAGTCGTCGCCGATCTTGACCTTGACCGCGTAAATGCCGTGTTTCAGCGGCCAGCTTTCGCCGAGATTGAGATTGGCCGTCGGATAGCCGAGATCACGGCCGCGCTTGTCGCCGTGCTGGACCGTTGCTTCGAAGAACCAGCGGTACCCGAGCAGGCCATTCGCCTGGGCAATGTCGCCGCGGGCGAGGCAATCCCGGATGCGGCTGGAGGAAATCACCTCGGCGCCCTCGTCCTCCTCGCGCTGGACGATGGTGACCCCGAAGCCGTGCTCGGCTCCGGCGGTGCGCAGGTAATCCGGGGTCCCCTGCCGGGCCCTGCCGAAATGAAAATCATAGCCGGTGACCGCATGCGAGATGCCGAGCGTGTCGATGAGAATGTCCTCGACGAAGGCATTGGCCTCGATACCCGCGAAATCTCTGGTGAAGGGCAGGATCAGCGCCCCGTCGAGGCCGTAGGCCCGCAGCATGTCCAGCTTCTGTGCGAGAGGGGTCAGGCGGAAGACCGGTTGTGCCGGATTGAAGACGGTGCGCGGATGCGGCTCGAAGCTCATGGCGAAAACCGGGTGATGGGTGCCGTGGCCGAGGCCGAGTGCGGCATCGAGCACGGCACGGTGTCCCCGGTGCAGTCCGTCGAAATTTCCGATGGCGACGATTCCGCCCTTCAGCTCCGCCGGAAAGGCGTCCAGGCTGTCGGCGATCAGGAACCTGGAGGGATCGGTGGGGCTCATGCGGCAAACCTTCGCGAACAGACGGCCGGGACAGTTCGGCGCAGCCGGTGTCCGGAAAAAATGCTGCCGGCACAGGTGGGTCACATTGGACCCGCCCGCCGACAATGGCGTGGAACCTGCCGCCATCGCGCCAAAAGGTCAAGATAGGTAACGAGGGGGACAAAGCCCCGTGACGTGCCGGTCAGAGCCCCGACCGGTCCTCGTCCCGGCTGGGCACCTTCACCAGTGCCTCGCCTTCCAGCACGATCGTGTCGTCGACGCTGCAGATGCAGGACAGGCGGGCCCGGTTGCCGCGTTCGAGCAACTCCTCGACGGTAACGATCACCTTGACGTCGTCGCCGATCCGGACCGGTGCCTTGAAGTTGAGGGTCTGCGACAGATAGATCGCGCCCGGCCCCGGCAGGCGCGTGCCGAGCACGGCCGAAATGAGGCTGGCGGTGTAAAGGCCATGGGCGATTCTGGTCTTGAAGGGCGTTCTGGCGGCAAAATGCTCCGACAGGTGGATGGGATTGCGATCGCCGGAGACTTCCGCGAAACCGACCACGTCCGAGGAACTGACATGTTTGACGAGTACTTCGCTCATCCCGACCGAAAGGTCCTCAAAGCAGAGTTTCTGCAGCTCCAGCATTACGGATTTCCCTCCCCCTGGTGGTTCTTCAGGCTCGGCGGACGCTAGGCGTTGCAAGGTGTTCTGGCAATTGTGCTTTGGGTGAACAAAAAAGCGCCTGATATTAACGGTCTTTTCAGGGGGCATCGGTAGATTGCATTGAGTGTGGGGAGGTGAGGACACGAATTCATGTGTCACTCTCCTTCGAAGTCATAACGCGTTTCCACCGGCCCACGGCCAGGGGCCGCGCAAATTGACAGTATGGAGTAGACAATGGCCCTTGATCTTCAGATGCCGGTCCTCGTGGTCGATGACTACAAAACGATGATTCGGATCATTCGGAACCTGCTCAAGCAGCTCGGATTCGAAGACATCGACGATGCCGCGGACGGCACCGAAGCACTGGAAAAGATGAAACAGCGCCGTTACGGCCTGGTCATTTCCGACTGGAACATGGAGCCGATGACCGGTTACGAGCTGCTCAAGCAGGTCCGTTCCGACGGCAGCCTCAGCAAGACACCGTTCATCATGGTGACCGCTGAATCCAAGACGGAAAACGTCATTGCCGCGAAAAAAGCCGGCGTGAACAATTACATCGTGAAGCCGTTCAACGCCCAGACGCTGAAAGGCAAGATCGAGGCGGTCTTCTCCGACTGATTTCTTGCACCTGGCCGGACCCTGCGATGGGGCGCAGCTCCGCCGGTGCCAGACGGGTGAACAGATCGGCGCGGTCTTGCCGGGCAGGCGGGCCGGGCCAGTTTTGGCGCATCCGAAAAATAATAGTGGCCCGCAACGGGCCGCCTTTCGGAGGATGCTATCAAGATGGAAAGGCTCGATCTGGTGGCCAGCATGAAACAGGAAAACATTGAACGGGTTATTGATTTCCTGCAGGAAAACAAGAGCCGGCAAGGTGAAGTTTCCCTCACCGACGTGATGCATCTTGCGGAAGTCATGTCGGGATCGATGTTCGACTTCCTGTCGACCGTGCAGCCGGCCGTTACCGAAGAACTGACCGCGATTGCCAAGGAAATCACGCGCATGAAGGAGGAAATCTCCCAGCTGCGCGCCAAGGACATGACCGGCAACAAGATCCCGGACGCCGGCCGCGAACTGGATGCCATCGTCGAGGCAACCGAAGACGCGACCAACACCATCATGGAAGCGGCCGAAGATATCATGGGCGCCGATACCAGCGACCCTGAGGCCTACCAGGAGCTGGTCAGCAACAAGATGATCAGCATCTTCGAAGCCTGCACCTTCCAGGACATTACCGGACAGCGCATCTCGAAAGTGGTCGAGACCCTGCGCTATATCGACGAGCGTGTCAGCTCCTTCATCGAGCATCTGCGCATTCCGGCGGATCTGGATGCGGCGATCGAGGAAACCGAGAAGGACCGCCGCAAGCGCGAGCTCATCCTGCACGGCCCGCAGCATGCCGGCGAAGGCGTCTCCCAGGACGACATCGACGCCCTGCTCGGCGGCGCCCAGGCGGATATCGACAAGCTGTTCGACTGATCCGCCAATGGAAGATCAAGGTTCAGAAGGCTCCCGTTCCGGGGGCCTTTTGTATTCTGGTTTTCCTTTCCATCGTCATTCCTGCTCGTGCTGGCGCCTGGCCAGGTTGACGACGGAGCCGCGTGGTCCTCGACCTACTCGGCAGCTACGCCCTTCTCCTGGTGCGCCTTGCGTTCCCTTGCCAGCGATGTCAGGCCGAAATCGTCCAGGATCGTGTAGAAGGCCGGGACGACGAAGACGATCATCAGTGTCGTGCCGATCAGCCCGAACGAGATCGAGGTCACCAGCGGGATCAGCACCTGCGCCTGCGGACTGGTCTCGAAGAGCAGCGGCAGCATGCCGGCAATGGTGGTGACGGAGGTCAGAAGGATGGCGCGGAAGCGCGCCTTGGCGCCGAGCGGGGCGATTTCCGCAACGCTGTCCATGGCGGGATCGTGCTCGTCCTTGATGAATTTGACCAGCAGGATCGAATCGTTGACGACGATGCCGGCGAGAGAGATGAAGCCCAGCATGCTCGGCATGGCGAAATCGATGCCCATGATGAAATGTCCCCAGACGGCGCCGGTCAGCGCCAGCGGGATCAGGGTCATCACGACCACCGGTTCGGCATAGCTGCGGAACTGGAAGCTGAGCAGGATGAAGACGAAGATCAGTCCGGTGCCAAGCGCCTTCGCCATCGATGCCTGGGTCTTGGCGGCCTCTGCGTTCTGACCCTCCGTCGCGGCGGCAAGGCCGGGATAGGCTTCAAGAAGCTGCGGCAGCAAACGGGCTTGCGTGTCCTTGACCACCTCCTCGGCATTGGCCACCCCCAAGAGCACATCGCCGGTCACCGTGACCGTGGGCACCCGGTCGATGCGGTTGATGCGGGTGTAACTGCGCTCGGAGCGGATATCGGCAACCGTTCCGAGCGGCACCCGGTGACCGGAAGGCGTCTCGATTGTGAAGCGTTCCAGATCGCCCAGGCTGTTTCGGTCGATACCGGCGAGCCGGACGTCCACTTCGAAGCTTTCGGGGCCAACCTGGACTTCGTCGGCGGTAATGCCGTTATAGGCACCCTTCAGCTGGTCGGCGATCTCTCTGGCGTCGAGACCGACGGCGCCGGCGCCATCCTTCAATGACAGGGCGAGTTCGGGCTTGCCGAGGCTGAGGTCGTCGGACACGTTGTAGACGCCTTGATAGCCGTTCAGCCATGCTTGCAACTCTTCCGAGGCCTGGTCGATCACCTGCGGATCGGGATGCGAAAGGCGCAACTCGATCGCACGGCCTGCGGGGCCGATGGCGGATTCGGTGATGACGATACGCCGCACGTCGAGGGATGCCGGCAATTCCCGGCGCCAGACCTGCAGGATTTCCTGGTTCCCCGCATCCCGCCGGGGACCGTCCAGAAGGTCGACATGCAGCGTTGCCAGATGCGCGCCGCTGGTGCCTGCATCACTGTTCTCGTTGAAGCGGACCAGAACGTTCTTCAGCAAGGAAGTTCCATCCGGATTGCGCGGTGCGAGGAGTGCGTCCATGCGTTCCAGCGCGGCAACGGTTTCGGCCACAACCTTGCGGGTATCGGCCAGCGTCGCACTGGCGGGAAGTTCGATCCGCGCCTCGATCTGGTCGGCCTCCACGTTCGGGAAGGCCTGGAACTTCACCACCCCGCCGGCGAGCAGCGAGACGGAGGCAAGAAAAATCATCGCGCAGAAACCGACGGTGAAATAGCGGTTGCGCACCGACCAGGCGGCCGCCGGTCCGACCACCCGCTCGCGCAGCCAGGAAACGCCGTTTTCCGCCTTGCGTGTAATCCGGTTGGGCGTGTCCCGGGCTGCGCCGTGCGACAGGTGATTGGGCAGGACCAGGAAGGCTTCCACCAGCGAAACCGCCAGCACCAGCAGCATGACGATCGGAATGACCCGCAGCAGATCGCCGATATCCCCCTTGAGAAAAGCGAGCGCCCCGAAGATCGCGGCCGTCGTCAGGAAGGAGGAGAGCACACCCGGTGCCACCTGAAGCGTGCCCTCGACCGCAGCGTCCAGGGGCTTCAGGCCCTGCTGGCGCTTCGTGGCAATGTTCTCCGAGATCACGATGGCATCGTCCATCATGATTCCGACGACGATGAGCAGCGCCACCATCGAGAGCATGTTGATGGTGATGCCGATGAGCGACATGACCGCCAGCGCGCCCAGGAAGGACACTGGCAGACCCATGCCGATCCAAAAGGCCTGTCGTCCGCCGAAGAAGACCCACATGGCAAGAACGACCAGCGCCAGACCCTGAAGAGAGTTGCTGACAAGCATCCACAGCCTGTCCTTCAGAATGATGGAGCCGTCGTTGATGATGGTGAATGTGATCCCGGGCGCGGCGCGGGCCTGTTCCTGATCGACGAATTCCTGGACCCGTTCGACCACCTTGATGAGATCGTCGCTGCGCGTCATCGACACGTCCAGCACGGCGGCGAGCCCGCCGTTGAGACGCGTCTCGACTTCCTCGTCCTCGAAGAGGTCGGTGATGGTGGCAATGTCTCCCAGTTTCACCTGACCGCCCTGCGCCGACGAGGCGACGATCACGGAGGCATAGGCGTCCGCCGCAAGGCGCTCGTCGGCAAAGCGCAGGAGGATCGAGCCGCCCTCGGTTGTGATTTCGCCGGACGGAGTGCTGATGTTCTGCCGGCTCAGCGTGTTGGCGATCTCTGCAAGCGTGAGGCCGAGTTCGCGGGCGGCCGCATCGCGCACTTCGATGCGGAACTGGCGGTCTGAAAAGCCTGAGATCTCGACCTGAGGAATGCCGCCGAATTGCAGCATCCTTTCCTTGACGGCCTCGGCGTAGTTCTTCAGCTGCGGCTTGTCCCCGACGCCGGTGATGACGACGGAGGTGGCAGCACTCAGCCGGCCGGCTTCCTCGATGACCGGGTCCTCGACCCCGGCGGGAAAGTCGGAAATCGCGTTGATCTCCCGGTCGATGTCCAGCATCAACTGGTCGATATCCTTGCCCTCGACGATCTTGACCGTCGCCAGAGCCAGGTTCTCGCGAGAGTCGCATTTCAGTTCGTCGATATTCTCGATGCCGTCTAGCGCGTCTTCGATCCGCCGGCACACGGTGCGCTCCACATCGGCCGAAGTTGCGCCGGGATAGGCGACATTCACCGTGATCCTCTTGATCGGGATCTGCGGAAAGGTCTCCATCAGAAGGTTCGGCAGGTTCATGAGGCCGAGGACGATGAAGCCCGCCATCAAGAGGTTTGCGGCGGTGGGGTGCTGGGCGAAAAAGCGGATCATTGCCGTGCCTCACCGGCCGCACTCGCCGTACCAGCGGCGCGGACAAGGCTCTGCGTCACGTCGGCGTCCTCGACCGGCCGGAGGAGCATGCCTTCGATCACTGGTGACACATCGGAGACGATGACCTTCGTGCCTGCGTCAAGGCCGGACTTCAGGACGACGATATCATCCACCTGGTAGGCGATGTCGGCAGGGGTAAGAACAAGCCGGTTGTCGCTGGAAACCGTCTTGATGCGTCCGCCCTGAACCGCGCTGCGCGGCAACAGCACCTGATCGGGCACGGGCGGGGCGGAAAGCTCGACTTCCGTGAACATGCCCTTGACCAAAGGTGGCCTGATGCCGGGCCGGACAGAAGCGTAGGGCTTGTCGACGCTCACGATCAGGCCGATGGAGCGCGTATCCGGATCCACCGTATCGCTGACACGCTTGACCCGGGCGTCCCACACGGCGCCATCTCCGACTGAGCCGACCCGAACCTTTGCCGAAAGCCGGTCGAGGGAGAGGCGGGCGCGCTTGAGACCTTCTTCCGTGTCGAGCAGACCCGGAAAGGCAAGATTGGCGAAGCCGGCCATGTTGGCCGGGCTGATCTGGACGTCGATATCGGCGGCCTCGATGCCGTCCAGCGCGCCGATGGAGGTACCGGCGGCGACAAACTGGTCGATTTCCACGCTGACCCGCGAAACGCGCGCGTCAAAAGGTGCCTTGATGGTCGTGCGGGCAAGGTTCAGCTTCGCCGTTTCCAGGCGCACCTGGTTCTTGGCCTTGACCTGTTCCAGCGCCTTCTGCCTGACCGGATTGAGCGAGATATCGTTTTCAAGATCCTGCACGGTCGACTTCTGTTGCAGGACGATGCTTTCCTGGTTCTCGACCTGCTGGTCGGAAATGACCCTGCGGTCGAGCAAGGTCTTCAACCGCGTCAGTTCGCGTTCTTCCAGCTCAAGGCCCGCCTTGGCGATTTCCAGCGACTTCTTCCGGGTTTCGAGGGTGACGGCAAGCTCCTCCAGATCGACCTCGGCGCTGGCGATGTCCGATCGTGCTTCGGCGATTTCGAGTTCGTAATCTTCCGGCGACAGTTTCAGTAGGACATCGCCTCCGGCGATGAACTCGCCGCGCTTGAAACTCGGATTGATATAGGTGACGCGGCCGGAGACCTGGGCAATGGCATCGAGCGTGCGCGACGGATCGACGGTGCCGTAACCGGTCACGCGCGGAACGAAGGGGCGCGGCGCGACGGTCACGACTCGCACGACCGTCGCGGTTTCGCCGATGTCCGACCGTTTCGGCGCCTCTCGTCCGCTGACAGCCAGATAAAGAACGGCGGCTCCCGCGAGAACAGGCGGCAGAATCAGGAGTTTGCGCGGAAAGGGCACATCAGGTCTCCGGGGTCGATTTCGGCACGCGGCGGAGCGTGACGGGACCTGGTACCGATACGCGCCGTCCATGAGCGCGTCATGATAGCAGGGCCCGGACGGTCCGCGGCTCTTGCGCACATGCGTTATTGCAAGTTCGTACTTGCAAATAAGTGAGACATGGATTTTTTGCAAGTGTTTGCTTGCAATCATTTGCCGCTTGCCGTTACTTGGGCAAAGCCTTCAAGCCGAGATATTGAGGACCGCGCAGGATGCGCGGTGGACCGGTGCCCAGAAACGTCGAAATTTCAGATATTTATGCCGCCGCAATCGATCTCTTCTGCGAGCGCGGCTTCGCCGGCACCACAACGAAGGAAATTTCCGAGCGGGCGGGTGTAAACGAGGTGACGCTGTTCCGGCGCTTCGGCTCGAAAGCTTCGCTGATGGAGGCGGCGATCAGCCATACGCTTGCCAACGCGCCTTTCGCTCAGGTTGCGGCCGGTGACGATGTCGAGGCTGATCTGCGCAAGGTGGTCGAGGGCTATCTGACGACCTATCGCAGGCATGGCGGCCTGGCCTTTACGCTTTTTTCCCAGATGCCACATCACCCGGAACTGCGTGGCGTGACACCGGTGCTTTTCCAGAACATACGGAATGTCGCCCGCATTCTTGAATCACATCAGGCAGAGGGCCGCATCCGCACCGGCGATTCGCTCCGCTTCGTCATCGCCCTGATCGCCCCGCTCGCGGTCATGGGCTTCATGAAGGAAATGGGGCTCGGTGAGGGACACGCCGGGCTGGATGTCGACGGATATGTGCGGGCCTATCTGGCCGGGCACGGGGCTGGGCCGGAAGCGTAGTAACGCAAGACTGTTCTCGAGCAATGTGTCTCCCCGGCCGCCGCGGAGCGAAGAGCCGGGGCCTGCTCTCGGGGCAACTTGCAAAGGCTAGGGACGGGAGCGGACAGCGTTCTCACATCTGGAACGCTCCGGAAATGAGTAGGCCCCGGGTCTCGTTTCACTCGCCTGGGGTAACGCCATCAAAAGGTGAAGCGTCTCCCGCTCACCACCACAGCCGCGGCAGGGCGGCAGTGGCGCGAAGGCCGTCTTCGGCAAGGCGGCGGCGGATGAGGTGTTCGTCCGGTGCGTCGCTCGGGCCGAAATCGGACGCATGGATGCCGGCGGTGATGAAGAGTACGTCGATATCCTGGGAGACGGCACCGCGGATATCCGTCGGAAGGCCGTCGCCGATGGCAAGCACATCCTCCTTGGCGATATCCTGTCCCGTCAGTGCCTTGAAGCGTTTCAGGGCTGCAGTATAGATCGGTGCATGCGGCTTACCGAGGATGACGACCTCTCCGCCGAGATCCTCGTAGAGACGGGCAAGCGCGCCCGCGCACCAGATCAGCCGCTCGCCGCGTTCAACGACAATGTCCGGATTGGCGCAGATCATCTTGAGGCCGCGATCGGCCAGCTTCTGCAGGCGGTCGCGATAGTCGTCCGGTGTCTCGACCTCGTCGTCGGCAAGGCCGGTACAGCTGATCGCCTCGGCTTCGTCGTCGTTGAGGGTGAAGGTCGCTTCCAGGCCGTGATAGAGCGGCTGGTCGCGGTTGGGGCCTATGTGCAGCAAGGTCTTGCTGCCTTCCGCCACCAGCACTTCGCGCGTCACGTCGCCGGAGGTGATGATGTCGTCATAGGCTTCTTCCGGCACGCCGAGGCCCGCCAGCATCTCGCCCACCTGCTTGGCCGGGCGCGGCGCGTTGGTGATCAGCACGACTTTTCCGCCGGTTTCTTCGCGGTAGGTCCTCAAGGCTTTGTGCGCGCCTTCAAAAGCCGATACACCGTTGTGCAGCACGCCCCAGACATCGCACAGGATGCCCTTGTAGGACGGCGCGAGGGCCTTCAGCCCGTCAACGAGAAGCGGAGCGGTAACGGTCATTGCGGATCACCCGGATTGCGGTAGGTCTGATAGGCTTGGCGATAGAATCGAAGCAAACTCGGCGCGGACCATATAGGAACAGAGCGCGGTGGGAAACCGACAAGAGAGAGTTAGATGAAGGTCAGGCAACTTGGCGAACAGGTGATCAACCAGATCGCCGCCGGCGAGGTGATCGAGCGGCCCGCCAGCGTGATCAAGGAACTGGTCGAGAACGCCGTCGACGCCGGCGCAAAATCCGTCGACATCGTCACTGCCGCCGGCGGCAAGACCCTGATGCGCGTCGCGGATGATGGCGAGGGCATGCGCCGGGAAGACCTGCAACTGGCGATCCGCCGCCACTGCACCTCCAAGATTTCCGACGATGACCTCTTCGACATCCGCACACTCGGCTTTCGCGGCGAAGCGCTGCCGTCGATCGGCTCCGTCGCGCGCCTCGCCATCCAGACACGGCATGCCGACGAAGACCATGCCTGGGCCATTGCGGTCGAAGGCGGCAAGGAGAAGCCGCTTTCGCCCGCCGCCCGCACCAGGGGCACCCAGGTCGAAGTGCGCGACCTCTTCTTCGCAACGCCCGCGCGGTTGAAATTCCTGAAGTCCGACCGCGCGGAGGCTGCGGCGATCACCGAAATCGTCAAGCGGATCGCCCTTGCCTATCCGGAGATCGGCTTTTCGCTCGCCGGCGCCGACCGGCAGGCGCAGAGCTGGCCGGCGGCCCGCGGTTCCGAACCGCATCTGGCGCGGATCGCGCAGATCCTCGGCCAGGACTTCGTCGACAACGCCATGGAGATCGACGCCGGGCGAGAGGGCGTGCATCTGACCGGCTTCGCCGGCCTGCCGACCCATCACCGCGGCAATGCCCAGAACCAGTTCTTCTTCGTCAACGGCCGGCCGGTCAAGGACAAGCTGCTGCTCTCGGGCCTTCGCGGGGCTTATGCCGATGTGCTCGCCCGCGACCGGCATCCCGTGGTCGTGCTCTTCATCGATCTCGACCCCGCCCAGGTGGATGTCAACGTGCATCCGGCAAAGGCCGATGTGCGTTTCCGCGACAGTCAGCTGGTGCGCGGTCTGCTGGTCGGTGCGATCAAGCATGCCCTCGTCCAGTCGGGACACCGCTCCTCCACGTCGAATGCCGCCGTTGCCCTCGATTCGATCCGCGCGCAGTCTTCGGCCTATGCTTCCTCCGGGTTTCAGCACGCGGCGCCCGCCAGCCCCTCCACCTATGGCGCCAATGGCGGAGGAGGCGGCAGCCATATCCGTGCTGCGGCCGCGCCGCAGTGGAACCCGGACGTGTTCCGGCCTCTGGAAACGGCAGGGCCAGCCGTTGCCGGCTTTGCCGAACAGCCGCAACCGGCCTTCGTGCGGCAGAACGGCTTTGCCGGTTTCGCGGCACCATCGGCGGATGCTCGCGCCCATGACGTGCCGGTGGAGGTTGAAAAGACCAGCTTGCCGCTCGGCGCCGCAAGGGCCCAGGTTCACGAAACCTATATCATCGCCCAGACCGAAGACGGCGTCGTCATCGTCGACCAGCATGCGGCACACGAGCGCCTGGTCTATGAGCGCCTCAAGGATGCACTGGCAAGGCGCGATGTGCCGCGGCAGATGCTGCTGATCCCGGAAATCGTCGAACTGCCGGAGGAAGACGCCGCCCGTCTGGCGGAGCGCGCCGAAGATCTGGAAAAGGTGGGGCTCGCGCTCGAGGCCTTTGGTCCGGGCGCGATTGCCGTCCGGGAAACTCCGGCGATCCTTGGCGACATGGACATCCAGGGGCTGGTCCGCAATCTCGCCGATGAGCTTGCCGAATGGGATACGGCCGACGGACTGAAGGAAAGGCTCGACCACGTCGCCGCTACCATGGCCTGCCACGGTTCGGTGAGGGCCGGCCGGCGCATGCGGCCGGAAGAGATGGACGCACTCCTGCGCGACATGGAGGCAACGCCGCTCTCCGGCCAATGCAACCACGGACGGCCGACCTGGGTGGAACTGAAACTCTCCGACATCGAGAAGCTGTTCGGCCGCAAATAGCGGTCGACTTGATCGGATACATATCGTCGACCGTAGAATGCCGAAAAAGGAGTAATCAGCGGATGGCCGAAACCGGAACCGGCGACAGCGAGCGCAACGGCGAAAAGCCAGACGGTTCGCGGCACAGGGTAGGCAAGGGTGTACTGAAACTCCTGGTCATTGTCGCCATCGCCTATGGCATGGCCGCCGGCTACATGTATCTCAACCAGCGCAACTTCATTTTCGTGCCGACGGGGGAGCTGAGCGAGCCCGCCGAAAAGGGGCTGGAAGGCGTCAGTGCGGAAACGGTGCCGATGGCCGACGGAACGCGCGTTACGGTCTGGCGGGCGCAACCGGCGAGTGCGGGGGCGCCCACCGTTCTCTATTTCCACGGCAATTCGGCCAATGTCTCCTCGCGCTGGAAACGCTTCAAGCAGATCCTCGACAGCGGCTTCGGGCTCTATGCGCCGAGCTATCGCGGTTATGCGGGCAGCGAAGGCGACCCGTCGGAGGCAGTGCTGATATCGGACGGTCTGGAACACTTTGACCGGGCGGCAGCGGCCGGATCGCCCATAATCGTGCATGGCGAGAGCCTCGGCACCGGTGTGGCAACGGCGGTGGCGGCCGAGAGGCCTGATACGGACCTGCTCGTCCTGGAGGCGCCCTATACAGCCCTCGTCGATATGGCGTCCGAACAATATCCGTGGCTGCCGGTTGGAATGCTGATGAAGGATCCGATGCCGACACGCGAACGCATCGGCAGCGTCGAGGCTCCGGTCATGATCCTTCACGGCACCGCCGACCGCATCATACCGGTCGAGCATGGCCGCAGGCTCTATGAATTCGCAAAGGATCCCAAGGACCTCATCATCATTGAAGGCGTCGGCCACAGCGACCTTTGGACCAATGGCCTGTGGGAAGCCGTACTCGCCGAATGGGAAACGCAGGGCGGAGCTTCGTGAAGCCGGGGGGGGGTGCTGAAGTTCTCGTTGCTGTGCTGACTCCTTGAATTCCTGCAAGGCCGAGCCGCAGACGGGGCTAAGCGGCTCGGTCCTTTCCCCGTTGTTGCCCTTGGGTAACGGGAAACGGTTGCGAAGGCATCTGCTGGACGCACCGGCAAGGACCGAATAACCTCATCGGGCTGGGACGGGAACTAGCCCGCATTTCTCACACGCCCTGTGCTCTGCGCCGATTGAAACAGGCGTCAGGGTAGGAGAACGGCGCCGTGCGATGCGGGGTATCGAACAAGCCATTCGACGCACACTGACGCCTGTTTCAATCGGCCCGAAGGGCCGCGTTTTGGTGGC
>ENA-ORCZ01000348-ORCZ01000348.1-marine-metagenome-genome-assembly--contig:-NODE-348-length-23728-cov-2.980677_pt1 | contig 23728 bp, 20 predicted proteins | sample MGYA00237785_ERZ508519 | MGnify/ENA primary metagenome ERZ508519 (study PRJEB26189, sample SAMN06268790) | marine metagenome | isolation source: Bioluminescent Bay, La Paraguera, Puerto Rico | place...
TTCTTGGCCAGGATCAGGCCGCCGCGCGGGCCGCGCAGCGTCTTGTGGGTGGTGGTGGTAACGACGTCGGCGAACGGTACCGGGTTCGGGTAAACGCCAGCAGCAACCAGACCGGCGACGTGCGCCATGTCGACGAAGAGATACGCACCGACCTTGTCGGCGATCTCGCGGAAGCGGGCGAAGTCCAGCTTTTGCGAATAGGCGGAGAAGCCGGCGACGATCATCTTCGGCTTGTGCTCGACGGCCAGGCGCTCGACTTCGTCGTAGTCGATCAGGCCTTGATCGTTGATGCCGTACTGCACGGCGTTGTACAGCTTGCCGGAGGACGACACGGAAGCGCCGTGGGTCAGGTGGCCGCCGTGGGCCAGGCTCATGCCGAGGATGGTGTCACCGGCACTGAGCAGGGCGAGGTAAACCGCGGCGTTGGCCTGGGAGCCGGCGTGCGGCTGGACGTTGGCGTAGTCGGCGCCGAACAGCTGCTTGGCGCGATCGATGGCCAGCTGCTCGACCACGTCGACGTACTCGCAACCGCCGTAGTAGCGCTTGCCCGGGTAGCCTTCGGCGTACTTGTTGGTCAGCACCGAACCCTGGGCTTCCATCACCGCCGGGCTGGTGTAGTTCTCCGAGGCGATCAGCTCGATGTGGTCTTCCTGACGCTTGGCTTCCTGCTGCATGGCAGCGAAAAGCTCGGCGTCGTATTTGGCGAGGGTCAAATCACGGCTGAACATGGCAGTCCTCTGAGGTCAGCTGGCGGTTAAAAAGTGAGGCGCGGATTCTACCCCATCCACGCCGTTGCGGGTATGAGCGCTGGTCATGGTCAGCATGAACGCGAGCGCCCTACCGACCCGTGCAGGCCCCACCGACAGCACCGCCGCGGTTTGCCCTGACCGGCCCATTCGGGTAGCTTTGCGCCCTTTACATGCCACCCTTTTCTTCCCGGCCCTGGCGGCTTCGGGGCGGCATCCATCACCACTGTCACGGGCATCTGTTTCCATGGCTCAATACGTCTACACCATGCACCGGCTGAGCAAGGTCGTTCCGCCGAAGCGTGAGATCCTCAAGAACATTTCCCTGTCGTTCTTCCCCGGCGCCAAGATCGGCGTGCTGGGCCTGAACGGCGCCGGTAAGTCCACCCTGCTGCGCATCATGGCCGGAGTCGACACCGAGTTCGACGGCGAAGCCCGCGCCATGCCGGGCATCAATGTCGGCTACCTGCCGCAGGAGCCGCAGCTCGATCCCGAGAAGACCGTGCGCGAGATCGTCGAGGAAGCGGTCAGCGTGATCAAGGACGCCCAGACCCGTCTGGATGCCGTCTATGCCGCCTATGCCGAGCCAGACGCCGACTTCGACGCGCTGGCCGCCGAGCAGGCCAAGCTCGAGGCGATCCTGCAGGCCTCCGATGGCCACAACCTGGAGCGCCAGCTGGAAGTCGCCGCCGACGCACTGCGCCTGCCGCCGTGGGACGCCAAGGTCGGCCACCTGTCCGGTGGCGAGAAGCGCCGCGTCGCGCTGTGCCGCCTGCTGCTGTCGGCCCCCGACATGCTGTTGCTGGACGAACCGACCAACCACCTGGACGCCGACTCGGTGGCCTGGCTGGAGCATTTCCTCCACGATTTCCCCGGCACCGTGGTGGCGATCACCCACGACCGCTACTTCCTCGACAACGTCGCCGGCTGGATTCTCGAACTCGACCGCGGCCAGGGCATACCCTTCGAGGGCAACTACTCGCAGTGGCTGGAAGCCAAGGCCGCGCGCCTGGAGCAGGAAGCCAAGCAGGAGTCGGCACACAAGAAGGCCATGAAGGCGGAACTGGAGTGGGTGCGCCAAGGCGCCAAGGCCCGCCAGTCCAAGTCCAAGGCCCGCCTGCAGCGCTTCGAGGAAATGCAGTCGCAGGAATTCCAGAAGCGCAGCGAGACCAACGAGATCTACATCCCGGCCGGCCAGCGCCTGGGCGACAAGGTCATCGAGCTGAAGAATGTGCGCAAGGGCTACGGCGATCGCGTACTGATCGACGACCTGTCCTTCAGCGTACCTAAGGGCGCCATCGTCGGCGTGATCGGCGGCAACGGCGCGGGCAAGTCCACGCTGTTCCGCATGCTGATGGGCAAGGAAACCCCGGATTCGGGCAGCATCGAGATCGGCGAAACCGTGCAGCTGGCCTGCGTTGACCAGAGCCGTGACGACCTGGACGGCGGCAAGACGGTCTGGGAAGCGGTTTCCGACGGCCTCGACCAGATCCGCATCGGCAACTACGAGGTACCGTCGCGCAGCTACGTCGGCCGCTTCAACTTCAAGGGCGCCGACCAGCAGAAGTTCGTCAAGGACCTCTCCGGCGGGGAGCGCGGTCGCCTGCACCTGGCGCTGACCCTCAAGCAGGGCGCCAACGTGCTGCTGCTCGACGAACCGTCCAACGACCTCGACGTCGAGACCCTGCGCTCGCTGGAAGAGGCGCTGCTGGACTTCCCCGGTTCGGCCATCGTGATCTCTCACGACCGCTGGTTCCTTGACCGGGTAGCCACCCACATCCTGTCCTACGAGGACGATGGCAGCGTGGTGTTCTTCGAAGGCAACTACACCGAGTACGAAGCCGATCGCAAGAAACGCCTCGGCGACGCCGCCTCCCAGCCGCACCGCGTCAAGTACAAGAAACTCGCGCAATAACGCTGTGGAAAACCCGAACGGAGCCTTATGGCTCCGTTCTTGCGTCAGAAAGACGACGAACGAGCTAGTAGCAAAATGCCTTATGTCGGATAATTGCCGCCCTCTCTGACCCCGGCCGGCAATCATCTACCGCGCCACGACTTCGCGACAGGAAAGGAACTCGCATGGCAGCCTTGGGACTGCGCGGCAAATCACTGCTGGCCTTGTTGCTCAGCTGCCTGCTGGCCTTCGTGTTTGCCGGCTTCATCGGCCGCGAAGCGCTGCTCGGTGTGCAGCATCGCTTTGGCGAAGCCTATGCACGCAATGTCGTGCAACTCAACCGCGAACGCCTGTTCGCGCCGGTCTCCCGCGAGCTGGCCCTGGCTCAACGGCTGGCGGCCTCGCAGCTGACGCTCGCCTGGCTGAGCGATGAGCGCGATCCAGCCAAGCGAGAGATCTTTTTCAAGGAAGCCGCCGGCTACCAGCAGGCACTCGGCGATCACGCCTACTTCGCCGCGTCGGCGCATAGCAACAGTTACTACTCCAACGGGCCCGACCAGCAACGCAGCGATGCGCCGCGCTATCAGATGAGTCCGGACAACCCGCGCGACGAGTGGTTCTACCTGACCCTGCAAAGCGATGCCCCTTACGCCATCAACGTTGATCGTTCGGTCGTGACCGGCGAGCTGAAGGTATGGTTTAACGTGCAGGTACGCGATGGCGAGCGCCGCCTGGGGCTGGTCGGCTCGGGTATCAGCCTGAAGGCCTTTCTCGATGACTTCATCGCCTCTGGCAAGGTCGGGGTCGAGTCGATGGTGCTCGATGCCTATGGCTCGATCCTGGTCCACCCGAACCAGAATCTGGTCACCCTGAATGCCGAAACCGCGCGCGGACGCTCCTTGTCGACGAGCATTCTCGGCCAGCTCGACGACCTGAGCGCGGCCTCGGCAGTGCGGCAGGCCATGGCGGAAAGCCGCGAAAACCCCGGCACGGTGACGACATTGCGCGTCACTCTGGACGGCGCGCCCCGCTTGCTGGCACTGAGCTGGATTCCTGAACTGCAGTGGTTCGTCGCCAGCGCGGTCGACCTGGGCACCGCGCAGGTGGTCGAGATCCGCCCGCTGCTGCCGGCCATTGGCCTGTTCCTGGTGTTGTTCCTGCTGCTGATCGGCGGCGGCGCCTGGCTGGTGGAAAAGCGCGTGCTCAAGCCACTGCGCCAGCTACGCCGCAGCGCCCAGGCGCTGGCGGCCGGGCAGTACGATGCGCCGCTGCCGCTGCATCGCCAGGACGAGATCGGCGAACTCAGTGCAGCCTTCGGCACCATGGCGCAGCAGGTCCGCAGCCACACCAGCGAACTGGAGAAGCGCGTACGCGAGCGCACCCGTGATCTCGAGCAGGCCAATCGCGAGATGGCAGCAGCGCACAAGAAGATCGACGACTCCATCGATTACGCCAGCCTGATCCAGCGCTCCATTCTGCCCAACCGCCAGTTGGTGACCGCCATGGGTGACCGCCATGCGGTGCTCTGGCGTCCGCGTGATGTTGTCGGCGGCGATTTCTACGTGTACCGCGCCGACGAGCAAGGCTGCTTGTTTGGCGTCGTCGACTGCGCCGGCCACGGCGTTCCCGGCGCACTGATGACCATGCTCGCCCATGCGGCCATCGACCAGGCACTGGGCAGTAGTGGCCTGCAGGATCCGGCTGCGGCACTTTCACGCACCGATGCCATCGTGCGCAGCATGCTTCGTGACGAGAACGGCTCCCACGCCCTGGCCACGAACATGGATATCGGCCTGGCCTATGTCGATCTTCGCCAGCGCAAGGTGCATTATTCCGGCGCGAAGATTGCTTTGTACTACTGCGACGGCGCAGAGGTGCAGGAAATCAAGGCGGCCCGACGCTCCATCGGTGACAAGCGGGTCGGCGAATACCACAACACCTGCATCGACCTGCTGCCGGGACGCACCTTCTACATGACCACCGACGGATTTCTCGACCAGGCTGGCGGCGATCAGGGCTACGGCTTCGGCAACAGCCGCTTCGCCAGCATGATCCGCGAGCACGCGCAGCTGCCACTGGCCGAGCAGGGCGAGGCGTTCAGCCGTGCGCTGGCGCGCTACCAGGGCGATTTTCCGCAGCGCGACGACATCACGATGTTATGTTTCCGTTTCGATTGAGACAGGGAGTTGGCCATGGCCTCCATTGACATGTTCGCGATGCGCGAATGCTACAACCAGCAACAGATCATGCTGTGCTTCAACGGCCCCATCTCACGCAGTCTGATCGAAGAAATCGGCAACGCGCTGCGCAACTACATGAGCGAGGAGCAAGCGCACCCTTCCTCGGCCATGGATGTGTTCGCCGTATACATCGAGATGACCCAGAACATCCGTCATTACACCCGCGTGAAGAACTGGTCCGATCAGCAGGCCGGGGCCACCGTAGTGGTCGCCCGCGATGAGCAGGGCCGCTACGTCGTCTCGGCCGGCAACCTGATCGAAACCGCCGATGGCCAGGTACTGCTCGATGCCATCGCGGAACTGGCGAAGAAGGACAAAGCCGAACTGAAGGCTTTGTACAAGGAACAACTGCGCAAGCCGCGCGACGAGCACGTGGCGTCTGGCGCAGGGCTTGGCCTGATCGACATCGCCCGCAAGTCCAGCGAACCGCTCAAGGCCTCGTTGCAGCCAGTCTCCGACGAACTGTCCTTCATCAGCCTGAGCGCCGTCATCTGAATCCCAAGAGCATCCCCATGAACGACTTTTCCATCCCCGGCAGCCAGTCCACCCCTGAAATCCAGTCCGACTGGGAAAAAGGCATCGTCTCGATGCGGGGCGATTCCTACCCTGAGAATTCCTACGAGCTGTTCCATCAGGTCTACGAGTGGATCGAACGCTTTCTCGCCCAGGCTAGCCACCCACTCAGTCTCGAGCTGCGCCTGCTGTACCTCAACACCAGCAGCATCAAGGCGATGATGGACATCTTCGACCTGCTCGAAGCGGCCTTCCAGGACGGTCGCCAGGTGGCGGTCAACTGGTACTACGACATCCGCAACGAGCGTGTGGTCGAGCTGGCCGAAGAGTTCAAGGAAGACTGCACCTTCCCCTTTGCCATCCAGAGCCACGACTGACGGAAGGTCGATATGCGCGGGCCATCGCCGCTAGAACAGGAGATCGCCGGTCTCCTTGCCAATCCAGAGTTCGAAGGCCACCCACTGAAGGAGGCCCTCAGCCAGCTGTGGAGCGCCCATCACGATCTGCTCGGGCGCATCGAGCGCATCGCTCGCGTGTCGGATGGCTACCAGAGCATCGCCCGCGAACGCGAGCTGAGCCTGGCGGCGCGTTTCGACAAGCAGCTGCGCCAGCTGGAAAAGGTCGCGCGCATCTCTGACCGCTACCAAATGATGATGCAGGACCTCAACGCCTCGCTGCGTGAGGCCTCGACCCTGGATTCCCTCACCGGGATCGCCAACCGCCGCCTGCTCACCGAACGCTTGCGCGAGGAAAGCGAGCGCGCCAAGCGCTATGCGCGACCGCTGGCCGTGGTGATGCTGGATATCGATCGTTTCAAGGTCATCAACGACGAGTACGGCCATGAAGTCGGTGACCGGGTGCTGATCGAGGTGGTGCGGGTCATGGAGTCGGAAATACGCGAACATGATCTGTGCGGGCGCTGGGGCGGCGAAGAGTTCCTCATCCTGATGCCTGAGTGCACGGCCGCGACCGCCCAAACGGTCATGCGCCGTCTGGGCGACAGCATCTCGTCTCTGGGCGTGCGAGTAAACGACGACCTGCTCGGCGTCACCGCCAGCATGGGCATCGCCGAATTGCATGCCGACGAAACCTACTCCAATACCATCAACCGCGCCGACTTGGCCCTGCTGCGCGCCAAGCGCAGTGGTCGCAACCGCTGCGAACTGGCGGACTAACTCCTCCAGCGCACAATAATGACGCACTCAATGCGCCATTTTGGCGCTAATTGATCCGGCTTCAGTTTCAGCTCTCCTGAAGCACCTTGAAACAACCGCCCCAGAGGCGCTCCTCGCGGCACCCTACGCCAGCTGGCCTACCTATCGACGCACCACTGAAAGGCACAGCCGAACCACAACGCACTTCCGCGGTGCAAATCAGGTTTGTTACAGTCGCCCGCCAAAATTATCAATGACTGCCAACAAGCGGTCGCCGAGGGCCTACTGATGATCGAAACCGTTGATGCCTTTCTCGCCCGACTGAAGCAACGCGACCCCCACCAACCCGAGTTCCACCAGGCGGTGGAAGAAGTGGTTCGCAGCCTCTGGCCGTTCCTCGAAGCCCACCCGCACTACATGCAGGCCGGCATCATCGAGCGCATGGTGGAGCCGGAGCGCGCCATCATGTTCCGCGTGCCGTGGGTCGACGATCAGGGCCGCGTTCAGGTCAACCGCGGTTTCCGCATCCAGATGAACAGCGCCATCGGCCCGTACAAGGGTGGTCTGCGCTTTCATCCCTCGGTCAATCTCGGCGTCCTCAAGTTCTTGGCCTTCGAACAGGTCTTCAAGAACTCCCTGACGTCGCTGCCCATGGGCGGCGGCAAGGGCGGCTCGGACTTCAATCCCAAGGGCAAGAGCGACAACGAGGTCATGCGCTTCTGCCAGTCGTTCATGAGCGAGCTGTACCGCCACATCGGCGCCGACCTCGACGTGCCAGCCGGTGACATCGGCGTCGGCGGTCGCGAGATCGGCTTCCTCTTCGGCCAGTACAAGCGCCTGTCCAACCAGTTCACCTCGGTCCTGACCGGCAAGGGCCTGGCCTATGGCGGCAGCCTGATCCGCCCGGAAGCCACCGGTTACGGCTGCGTGTACTTCGCCGAGGAAATGCTCAAGAGCAGCCACAGCAGCTTCGACGGCAAGCGCGTGGCGATCTCCGGTTCCGGCAACGTCGCGCAGTACGCGGCGCAGAAGGTCATGGAACTGGGTGGCCGGGTCGTCTCGCTGTCCGACTCGGGCGGCACCCTGCACTTCCCGGACGGCATGACCGCCGAGCAGTGGGCCTACCTGATGGACCTGAAGAACGTCCGTCGCGGTCGCCTGGAAGAGATGGGCACGCAGTTCGGCGTGACCTACCTGGCCGATCAGCGTCCGTGGAACCTGCCGTGCGACATCGCCCTGCCCTGCGCCACGCAGAACGAACTGGATGGCGAAGACGCCCGCGCATTGCTGAAGAACGGCTGCATCTGCGTGGCCGAAGGCGCGAACATGCCGTCGACCCTGGAGGCCGTCGACCTGTTCCTTGAGGCCGGCATCCTCTACGCACCGGGCAAGGCCTCCAACGCCGGTGGTGTGGCCTGTAGCGGTCTGGAGATGAGCCAGAACGCCATGCGCCTGCACTGGACCGCCGGTGAGGTGGATACCAAGCTGCACGGCATCATGCAGTCGATCCACCACGCCTGCGTCGCCCACGGCGAGGAAAACGGCCGGATCAACTACGTCAAAGGCGCCAACATCGCCGGCTTCGTCAAGGTCGCCGATGCCATGCTGGCCCAGGGCGTCGTCTAAGGTAGCAACCAGCCTCGAGGCTGCAAGCGACAAAAAAAGCCCCCGCCGGGATTGTCCGGCGGGGACTTTTCATTTGAGAAAGCCATTCGGACACCAAACCGGGGCTGTGAAGCAACTTTCCAAGCGGGCGGCATGGACAAGGCCAAGTGCAGAAACGCCGCGGCTCGCGCGTGGATGGCTTCGGCCATCCACCCTACTCATTTTCCAAGCCGCCGAGTGGGAGACGCCGCAGCGCTTGCCTACCACCGACGACCAGCGCCAAGGCCGCGTACCGGCTACCAGTAGTTCTCCACCGCCACCTGACCGGGCCTGCGAGTCATCGCCAGGTTCAGATCGCGGGCTTTCAGTACCGCACGGGTGTCCTCGATCATCTGCGGGTTGCCGCAGAGCATGATCCGCGAATGCTCCGGCGTCAGTTGCAGATCGGCGGCGCGCTCCAGTTCGCCGTTCTCGATCAGCGTGGTGATGCGCCCATGCAGCGCGCCGGGCACCCGTTCGCGCGTGACTACCGGCAGATACAGCAGCTTCTCGCCCAGACCTTCCAGGTAGTCGCGCTGAGGCAGTTCGGCGATCAGCTGCTGATAGGCCAGTTCGCGGGCTTCGCGCACGCTGTAGACGAGAATGATGCGCTCGAAGCGCTGCCAGGCCTCGAAATCCTGCAGGATCGACAGAAACGGGGCAATCCCGGTGCCGGTGGCCAGCAGCCAGAGGTCACGACCATCGGGAAAGCGATCCAGCGTCAGGAAGCCGAAGGCCTGCTTGTCCACCAGCAACTCGTCACCCGCCTCGAGCCGGCTCAGCTCACTGGTGAATTCACCGTCCGGCACCACGATGGAGAAGAAATCGAGAAACTCGTCGTGCGGCGCCGACACCATGGAATAGGCACGCCAGACAATACAGCCGCTGGGCTTGCGCACGCCGAGGCGGGCGAACTGCCCGGCAGTGAAACGAAAGCCGGGGTCGCGGCTGGTGCGCAGGGTGAACAGGTTGGGCGTCAGCGTCTGCACCTCGAGCAGGCGCTGGCGGGTGAACTTCTCTTCGCTGGCGGTCATACTTCGCTTCCTCCGAGCATCAGTGGACACTTACGTGGCGCCCCGTGAACTCTTGATACTCCTTTCCGACGCCCACAAACACCGCCAGTTCTCATGCCTATTCTCGACACCCCGTATGCCAGCCTCGACCTGATCCGCCAGCCGGAGCAGCCCAACGAGCCGTTGCAGGCCTTCGACGCCGCCGACGAATACCTGCTCGCCACGCTGCATGAACAGCGTCTGCCGGCCGCCACGCGGGTGCTGATTCTCAATGACAGCTTCGGTGCGCTGGCCTGCGCGCTGGCCGCGCATGTCGAAGTGACCAGCAGCGGCGATTCGCATCTGGCCCATCTGGCCCTGCAGAAAAACCTGGCACGCAACGACCTGCCGGCCGAACGCGTGCGTTTCGTTCCCGCCAGCGAGGTCGCCGAGGGCCCGTTCGACCGGGTGCTGATTCGCGTACCGAAGACCCTTGCCCTGCTGGAAGAACAGCTGATCCGTCTGCACGACCAGCTGGCGCCCGGCGCGCAGGTGATCGCGGCGGCGATGATCAAGCACCTGCCGCGTGCCGCCGGCGATCTGCTGGAGCAGTACATCGGCCCGGTGCAGGCTTCGCTGGCGGTAAAGAAGGCCCGTCTGCTCACCGCCACGCCAAGCGCGAAACCGGCACCGCGGTCGCCCTACCCGACCCGCTATCAGCTCGACCAGCCAAAACTGGAACTGCTAAACCACGCCAACCTGTTCTGTCGCGAAGGGCTGGACATCGGCACGCGCGCCTTTCTGCCGCATCTGCCCAAGGCGCTCGGCGCGCTACGTGTCGCCGACCTCGGCTGCGGCAACGGCGTGCTCGGCATCGTCTATGCGCTGGGTAACCCGCAGGCGGAGCTGACCCTGGTGGACGAGAGCTACATGGCGGTGCAGTCGGCGCGCGAGAACTGGCAGGCGATCCTCGGCGAGCGCCCGGCCGATATCCGCGCCGGCGACGGCCTGGCCGAGCAGCCGTCGGCCTCGCTGGATCTGGTGCTGTGCAATCCGCCGTTCCACCAGCAGCAGGTGGTCGGCGATTTCCTCGCCTGGCGCATGTTCACCCAGGCCAAGGCGGCACTGACCAAGGGCGGCGAGCTGTGGATCGTCGGCAATCGTCACCTCGGCTATCACCTCAAGCTCAAGCGTCTGTTCGGCAATGCCGAGCAGGTCGCCGCCACGCCGAAATTCGTCGTTCTGCGGTCGATCAAGGCATGAACGAGGTGCCGGTCCGCCTGAGCATCCGGCAGTTCGCCGCACGTACCGGGCTGTCCGCCGACACGCTGCGCTATTACGAGAAGATCGGCCTGCTGCGGCAGGTCGCTCGGGATGCCAGCGGCTTTCGCGTCTATGGCCCACGCGACCTGGAGTGGATCGGCTTCATCCTGCGACTGAAAGACACCGGAATGGCGCTGGACGACATCATCCGCTATGCCGAACTGCGCGAATGCGGCGATACCACGCTGGCGGCGCGCCAGGCGCTGCTCGAAGAACATGCGGCCCGGCTGCAGGAACGCATCCAGCGCGACCATGATCATCTCGACGCGTTGCGCGCGAAGATCGCCCTGTATCGCCAGCAAACTTCCGCTTGACCTGGAGCTGACTCCAACCCGCAGGCTTTCTCTAGGGTCTGTTCCCGTTTCGTCGCAAGCCACGTTGCTGCACCAAATGGCGCCAGGCAAGGCGCGGGACGCAGGTAATGGGGTTCCCTTGCCAAGTCCCGCAACGCCGCATGGCGCCATTTGCCGCGCAACCCGCAGGGCCGGGCCGTTTTTTGCGCGATGCGGCGTTACTCGTCGCTTATTTGGAATGACCAAACTTCGCTCCTCGTGCCTTGCCTCGCGCAAAAAACGGCTCCGGCGCGGCCGCGTACGAAACGGGAACAGCCCCTTACCCATCAAGAGGAACGCTCCATGTCTGCATCGACCCGCTACACAGACGGCCTGGCCAAGCTCGAAGAAATTGACGGCGAAGCCGGGCGCAAGGTCATCGACAGCCTGCAAGCCATCGCACCGGACCTGGCCCGCTACGTGATCGAATTTCCCTTCGGCGACATCTATCAGCGCCCCGGCCTGGACCTCCCCCAGCGCGAGCTGGCGACCGTGGCGGCGCTCACCGCGCTCGGCCACTGCCAACCGCAGCTGGCGGTGCACGTTCACGGCGCGCTGAATGTCGGCTGCACGCCGGAGCAGATCGTCGAAGTGGTCATCCAGATGGCGGTTTATGCGGGCTTCCCGGCGGCACTCAATAGCATGCACACCGTGAAGGCGGTATTCGCCGAACGAGGTTTGCTGCCGACCGGCAACGCCAACGAATGACCAATTGCCGGGCTTGCTCTTGCTGCAGGCGCGGCTCAGTTCGGCGGCGCCTCGCTCAGCAGTGCCTTGCTGATCGCCTGGCCGACCTGTTCGAACAGGCTGCCGGCTTCCTTGCCTTCGTCCAGGCCTTCGGCGCAGGCCACCACGACGATCGCACGGCGCTCGTCCTCTGGCTCGATCACGCCCACATGGCAGGCGCGTTCCAGCTGCGTGCCGGTCTTCTGGATGAAGGGCACGTCCTCCGGCAGCCCGGCCTCGAGCCGGTAGTTGTCGTAGGAATCGAGCTTCATGAAGCCGTACAGCAGATCGCGGCTCTCGGCCGACAGCAGTTCCCCACGCACCAGCTTTTCCAGCATCGTGCCGTAGGCCACCAGGCTGCTGGAGTTGAGCTGGCGGGCGTAGTAGCGCTCGTAGGCCTGCTCCATGCTCGCCGCCTTCAACTCGTCCTGCTGCAGATTGAGTACCCGCGCCAGCGCTTCGTAACGCGGCTTGCTGAACGGCGCTGAGGCCAGCTCCACCAGCTGCATGTTGTCCAGCCGGGCGGCATCGGGATGTACCTCGCCGTATACGTCGCGCCGCACCTGGGTAAAGCTGGTGATGGCCTCGAAGTCGCCGCCCATGCTCTTGCGGGTGCGCTGGTTGAGCGCATCCTCGCCGACCAGGCGGATCAGCATGTTGGCGGCCGTGTTGTCGCTTTCGATGAGCATTTCCTTGAGCAGGTCGCGCAGCGAGTAATCGACGCCGTTGTCCTGCCAGACCAGATCGCCGGAGCCGTCCACCTTGTCCTCCGCCTCCAGCGTCAGCCGCTGATCGAGGCGAAACTCGCCATCATCGACGCCCTGCAGCACCGCCAGAGCGATCGGCACCTTCACCGCCGAGCCCAGGTACCAGAAGCGCTCGGCGTCGTAGCGCAGCTCGGCGTCCTCGCCCAGATGCTTGATATACACGCCGAGCTTGCCCGGCGACGCCTCGTCGACCCGACGCAGCTCCTGCTCCAGCCCATCCTTCCAGGTCGCCTCGGCCTGTTCGGTGCAGGCCGTCAGGCCGGCCAGTGGCAACAGCAGAGCACCCAACACGATCAATCTGCTCATCTTCGAATCAACCCCGCTGCGGTGACAGCCTCGCCGGTGCCACGCAATGCCCGCTCGGCCTGGGTGGTGGAGGCCACCCCGCGCACGCAGGCGACAATGATCAGGCGCTGGGACGTCGAGTCCGCCGCGCCTGGCTGGTCCACCAGCCCGGCATCGCAGATGCGCGCGCGCTGGGTGCCGGTCTTGTGAGCGAACCCGGTGCCGGACGGCAGGCCAGCCTTGATTCGCCGCGCGCCGGTCTCGACCCGGCGCATCACGCTCAGCAGGTACTCGGTGCTCGCCGGCCCCAGCGCGGTGCCGGCATCGAGTGCCGAGAGCAGATCGCCATAGGCCTTCAGCGTGCCGGAGTTGAACGGCGTGGCGTAGTAACGCTCGTAGGCCTCGCCGAGGCTGATGGGCACCAGCGCGCTGCGCTCCACGCCGATCAGCCGCGGCAGCAAGGCCAGGCGGCCGGCGTCGTTCGGCTGCCGCTTGAGGGCGAGAAAATCCTTACCGGACAGGGTGCGCGCCGCCGGATGCAGTTCGCCGTAGATCAGCCGCCGCACATCGGCCAGGGTGGTGATCGGCCCGAAGCCCTCGGGCACCAGCTCGCGGGTGACCGCATTGACCTGGTCGATGCCGACCAGCCTGATCAGCATGTCGCTGGCGGTGTTGTCGCTGTGGATCAGCATCTGGTCCAGCAGATAGCGCACGCTCAGGGCCTTGCCCGGCGCATGGCGGTTGGTCGGGCCGGCACCGTCGACGTAGTCGCTGGCAAGCAGGGTCACCGGGCTGTCCAGCGTCAAGTCGTCCTGCTCGACACGGCGCAGCACCGCGATGGCAATCGGCACCTTGACCGTCGAGGCCAGGTACCAGGCGTCTTCGCCATGGTAAGAGACCGAGATGCCGGTCTGCATGTCCTTGACGTAGACGCCCAGTTGCCCCGGTGTCTGCCTGTACACCTGGGCCAGACGCGCCAGTAACGGGCCGCTCCATTCGATGCTGTCCTGCGCCACGGCGCGCTGGGCAAGCGGCAGCGTGATCAGCAGCAGACATAGAACCGCGAGCGGTGAACGTAGCGGGGCGGGCAACAACATGGACCTCCGGATCAATGGTGCATTTCCCACCTATCCGACCATCGGCGCCGGCTGCCGTGCACCGCGTCCCGATTACCGGTGCGGCGCAACCGCTGGCGTCGATGCGAGTCCGATGACTATCAACCGACACAGGAGCGGGCTGTGGCGCGCACCGAACATCTCATCGGGCTGGAGTGGCTGCGCTTTCTGCTGGCCATCTATGTCGTGCTGTTCCATACCGTGCACGCCTACGTCGAAGACGAGCCGACCTGGCTCTCGGAGCTGGCCGGCGTGGGCTTCTTCGCCACCAGCAGCTTCTTCGTCCTCTCCGGCTTTCTGCTGACGCACGTTTATTGCCGACAGGGTGAACTGCGCGAGCCGGCGCGGCATTTCCTCGGCAAACGCCTGGCCAATCTCTACCCGCTGCACCTGTTCTCGCTGCTACTGACGGCCATCGTGCTGACCATCATCGCCAAGCTCGGCATTCCGCCGGACGACGCCAAGGCGAGCCTGCGCTACGTGGTCTACGACACCAACGAGGAGCTCAGCGGCGAGGCCCGCGACGCCCTCGAGTACTTCATGAACAACCGCGAGCTGGCGTTCAACTTCATTCTGCAGCTGCTGATGCTGCATGCCTGGAACCCGCTGTACCTGACGTTCAACCCGCCGCTGTGGTCGATCTCCACGCTGTTTTTCTTCTACCTGTGCTTCCCGCTGCTGGCACCGCGTCTGATGCGCCTGCGCCACAAGGGCTGGTGGCTGCTGGCAATCGCCGCGCTCTACCTGCTGCCGCCGCTGTGGGCAATCCAGCAGGATGCCTACGGCATTCCCGTCACCGGCATGCTGCACCGCATGCCGCTGCTGCGGCTGCCGGAATTTCTCGCCGGCATTCTGCTCTGCGGGCTGTTCCGCGAATGGCGAGCGGCAGGCGGGCAACTCGGCATCGCAGCACGGCTGGCGCTGGGGGCCTTCGTGCTGGCGAGCTTTCTGGCCACGGTGTGGCTGCTCAAGGGCGAACGCTACTGGTACTTCCTGTTGCACAACGGCCTGCTGCTGCCGGCGCAACTGGCGCTGGTGTGGCTCTGCGCGCTGATCGCCACGCCACGCAGTGCCGCGGTGGTCGACTGGTCACAGCGCCTGGGCGCGGCCTCGTTGCCGCTGTTCGTGCTACATGTGCCGGTGTTCATTCTCTTCTCGCGCTCGGAGAAGCTGCTCGGGGCACTGTCGGCCGAATGCCTTGAGGACTGGACGGATTGCGTGGCTCAGGCGGGGGAACTGGCGCTGACGCCAGCCTTCTATCCGCTGTATCTGGGATTGTGCATCGTGGTCTGCGTGCTGGCGCAGGAGCGAGCGGTGGTGCCGGTGAGGCAGTTTCTGCTGAGGCGGGTATTGAAGGTTTGATGCAGGGGCGCGTGAAGTCGCATGCCCATGCGCGCCAGAACAAGCGAAGAAAGGATCACAACCGACAATCTACAGGCAACACGGACCCAAACCCCTCCGAACGCGTAGCGTCCAAAACGGCGCGCCCACCACGGCGCTGCGTGGGGGCACGATCAGCTGCTCCAGCTGACGCAGCCGCAACGGCGGGCCGAAGCCCACCCTGCACGCCGGCGACTACAGCAATTTATCCAGGGTAATCGGCAGGTCCCTAACCCGCTTGCCGGTCGCGTTGTAGATCGCATTGGCCACCGCCGCTGCCACGCCGACGATACCGATCTCCCCTACTCCCTTCGACCCCAGATCATTGACCACCTCGTCGTGCTCCTCGACGAAGATCACGTCGACCTCCGGAATGTCCGCGCTCACCGGGATGTGGTACTCGGCAAGGTTGTGGTTCATGTAGCGGCCGAGCGAGTGGTCGATCAGCGTCTCCTCGTGCAGCGCCTGGCCGATGCCCCATACCACGCCGCCGACGATCTGGTTGCCAGCCGTCTTCGGGTTGACGATGCGGCCCGCGGCAATCGCACTGACCACGCGACTGACCTTGATGGTGCCAAGGTCCTCGTCGACGCGCACCTCGACGAACACCGCCGAATGGGTCGCGGTCGCCCAGGCGTCGCGCTTCTCGTCGGGCTTGACGCTGGCTTCGGCGTCCAGCGCCCCGCTGACCTGGACGATGTCGCGCAGCGCCACGGCATGTTCGCCGGTTTTCAGCCGCAGCTGCCCATCGACGAACTCCACCGCGTCCAGACTCGCCCCGGTGAACGGCGAGGCCGGCGACTGCTGCACGGCGTCCAGCAGCTTCTGCCGCAGGCCGGCGCAGGCCCGCTGCACGGCGCTGCCCACCGATGACACGGTGGCCGAACCGCCTTCCAGCGGCGCCTGCGGCAGGCTGGAGTCGCCGAGACGGAATTCCACCTCGCTCATCGGCAGGCCCATCGCGTCGGCGGCGATCTGGGTCATCGCGGTGTAGGTGCCGGTGCCGATGTCGGCGGTGGCGCTGGTTACCAGCAGCCTTCCGTCCGCGTCGAGACAGGCGCGAGCGGAGGCCGGCATCTGCATCGCCTCCCAGACACCGGTGGCCATGCCCATGCCGACCAGTTGATGGCCGTCGCGCAGACTGCGTGGCTGCGCCGGGCGCCGCGACCAACCGAAGCGCTCGGCACCCTGCTGGTAGCAGGCACGCAGTTCCTTGCTGGAATAGCGCTTGCCCTCGTTACCGTTGGTCTCGGTGTAATTGCGCAAGCGCAGCTCCAGCGGATCGATACCGACTTCATAAGCCAGCTCGTCCATCGCGCACTCCAGCGCATAGACGCCAATGGTCGCCCCCGGGGCGCGCATGTCCAGCGGGGTATAGACGTCCAGCGGCGCCAGACGGTAGCCGAGGCGCACGTTGTCGCAGGCGTAGAGCATGCCGGACCACTCCACCTCGTGCTCGGTGAAGTCCTCGAAGCGCGAGGTCTGGCCGATGGCCCTGTGCTCGATGGCCTGCAACCGCCCTTCGCCATCGGCGGCGAGCTTGAGCTGCTGGACGGTGCGTGGGCGATAGCCGAAGGTGAACATCTGCTGGCGAGTCAGCTCGACGCGCACCGAAGCCTTGAGCTTGAGCGCGGCCATCACCGCCAGCGGCAGCTGGTACTGCGGGCGCAGGCCGGAGCCGAAGGCACCGCCGACGAAGGGCGACAGCACGCGAATCTTGCCCTCCATGTCGAACACCTGCTCCAGGTAGCGTTGGCAGTTCTGCACGCCCTGGGTCTTGTCGTGGATCAGCAGCTCCCCGCCCGGCTGGTACTGGACGATGGAAGCATGCGGTTCCATGGGGTTGTGGTGTTCCACCGGGGTCTCGTACTCGCGGTCGATGCGATTTGCCGCCGCCGCGAACGCCGAGTCGAAATCACCACGCGGCTCGGGCAGCTCGGCAGGCGCATCGTGGGCCTGATCGCGCACGGCCTGCAGATCAGTCTGGTGCGCTTCGACCTCGTACTCGATGCGCACCAGGCTCGCCGCATGGCGCGCCAGCGCCTGGGTCTCGGCGACGACCAGCGCGAGTGGCTGGCCGCTGTAGAGCACACGATCGTTGTACAGCGGGCGGAACGGCGAGCCTTCGGCGGCATCATCGTCCTCGTAGGGCTCGTCGTAGCTGGCCACCGCCGGTCGGTTCTGATGGGTCAGCACCAGGCGCACGCCGGGCAATGCCTCGGCTGCGGCGGCATCGATGTGCGTGACCCGGCCACGGGCGATGCGGCTCGACACCACCGCGCCGTAGAGCAGCCCCGGCACCTCGGCTTCGGCGGCATAGCAGGCCTTGCCGGTGACCTTGAGCGGGCCGTCGACGCGGTCCAGCGGCTTGCCGAGTGGAGAGTTGGCGCTGTTCATCGGACGGTTCCTCCGGCGGCTTCGGTGAGCGCGCGCACGATGGCGCGATGGGCCAGGTCGATCTTGAAGGCATTGTCGGCAAGTGGTTGCGCGCCTTGCAGCAGGCGATCGGCTGCGGCGGCGAAACATCCGGCCTCGGCACGCTTGCCCCTGAGCAGGTCTTCGGCCTCTTCCAGGCGCCAGGGTTTGTGCGCCACACCGCCGAGCGCGATACGCCCACGGCGGATGACGTCGCCATCCATCTCCAGCGCCGCCGCGACGGACACCAGGGCGAAGGCGTAGGACGCGCGGTCACGCACCTTGAGGTAGGCGCAGTGGCTGGCGAAGCCCTCCACCGGCAGTTCGATGGCGGTGATCAGCTCGCCCTCGGTGAGCACGTTGTCCAGCTGCGGCTGGTCGCCGGGCAGGCGGTGAAAGTCCACCAGGTCAATGCGCCGCTGGCCATGTGGCCCTTCGATGTGCACCCGCGCGTCCAGCGCCGCCAGCGCGACGCACATGTCCGAGGGATGCACGGCGACGCACGCCTCGCTGGCACCGAGGATGGCGTGGATGCGGTTGCGCCCGTCGCGTGCGCCGCAGCCGGAACCCGGCTCGCGCTTGTTGCACGGGGTGGCGGTGTCATAGAAGTAGTAGCAGCGGGTGCGCTGCAGCAGATTACCGCCGGTGCTGGCCATGTTGCGCAGCTGCGGCGATGCCCCGGCAAGAATGGCCTTGCTCAGCAGCGGGTAGCGCTGCTCGATCTGCGGGTGCCAGGCCAGGTCGGCGTTGCTCACCAGCGCACCGATGCGCAGGCCACCCTCGGCGGTCTGCTCGATCTCACGCAGCGGCAGGCCGTTGATGTCGATGAGCTGGCCAGGATGCAGCACGTTTTCCTTCATCAGGTCGAGCAGGTTGGTGCCACCGGCGATATAGCGGCTGTCCGGCCCGTGCAGGGCGATGGCCTGGTCGATACGTTCGGGGCGCTGGTAGCTGAACGGCGTCATTGCGCACCCTCCTGGCCACGTAGCACCGGCAGTGCCTCCTCAATGGCGGCGAGGATGTTCGGATAGGCGCCGCAGCGGCAGAGGTTGCCGCTCATGTGTTCGCGGATCTCGTCGCGGCTGCTGGCGCGGTGCTCGGCCGCGAGCCCGGCTGCCGAGCAGATCTGCCCCGGCGTGCAATAACCACACTGGAAGGCATCGTGCTTGACGAAGGCGGCCTGCAGCGGGTGCAGCGCCTCGGCGCTGGCCAGGCCCTCGATGGTGGTCAGACTCGCGCCGTCGTGCATCACCGCCAGGGTCAGACAACTGTTGATGCGCCGCCCGTCGAGCAGCACCGTGCAGGCGCCGCACTGGCCGTGATCACAGCCTTTCTTGGTGCCGGTCAGGCCGAGCTGGTCGCGCAGCAGGTCGAGCAAGGTGGTCCAGGGTTGCACCTGGAGCTCACGGCGTTCGCCGTTCAGCTCCAGGCTGATGGTGCAGGTCTGGCCTGCAGCTGAAGAATGTTCGCTCATGGCAGCCTCACGGTTTGGGCATTGGTGTGCGCTGTCCGTGCGTCTTGGGGTACGACTGGCGTGGCGCCGAAATCGTTCAGCTCACTGAGCGGGGGCCGGAGCATCGCCGTGCAGGCTTATCCGATCAGCACCGCCGGCGATCGTCCGGGCGGTCGATGTCCTGCAACACGCCGGGGTCGTCCACCTCCAGCTGCTGCACGGCATGCCGGGCGAACAGCGCCTGGGCACCGCGATCGCCATCGAGCTGCAGCAACCGTTCGCGATGGGCGCCACCAATCCCGCGCGGATGGCCGGGCCACCCCTGATGGACAGGCACCACCAGATTGTCGTGGTCGATCGCCGCGACGATGGCCCGCAGGGTCGCTGGCTGCACATAGGGCATGTCGCCCAGCGCCACCAGCCAGCCGCGGGCCGCCGGTGCATGGGCGACCGCCTGGGCCAGGCTATGACCGAGGCCACGGGTCTCCACCAGCAGCCGCTCGCAGTCCTCGGCATGGGCGTCAAGCCAGTCGTGCAGCGGACCATTGTCGGCGCGGGTCACCACCAGCAGCCGCTCGGCGACGCCGCGCAGGTTCGCCAGCGTGGCGGCGAGCACCGGCGGCGCCGGCGCATCGCTGAGGCTCGGCGCCAGCAGCTTGTCTGCCCCGCCTATGGCGCGGTAACGGCTGCCCTGCCCGGCGGCGAGCACGATGGCGCAGACACCGGCACCGGGCACCCTGCGCTCAGGCACAGCGCTGCTGCGCCAACAGGCTCGGCGCCAGGGCGCCATTCTTCAGCGCCACCACCTCGGCCATCAGCGACAGGGCGATCTCCGCCGGCGTGCGGCTGCCGATGGGCAGCCCGATGGGGCCATGCAGGCGCTGCACCTGGCGCTCGCCAAGGCCAAGCGAGAGCAGGCGCGCCTTGCGCTTCTCGCTATTGACCCGCGAGCCCAGGGCACCGACATAGAAAGCGTCCGATTGCAGCGCCGTAAGCAGTGCCATGTCGTCCAGCCGCGGGTCGTGGGTCAGCGCGACGATGGCGGTGTGCGCATCCGGTTCGATGGCCAGCACCGCATCGTCCGGCATGCCGTGGACGAAGCGCACCGTAGATTCATCCCAGTCGTGGGCATAGCCTTCGCGTGGGTCACAGATCAGCACCTCGAAGCCGAGGCCGTGAGCCAGGTCGGCGACATAGCGCGATAGCTGCCCGGCGCCGATCATCAGCAGGCGCCAGGCCGGACCGAATGGCGCGCGCAGGGTATGCCCGTCGAACTGCAGCACAGCCTCACGACCGGCGGGCTGCAGGACGACCGCGCCGCTGGCCATGTCCAGCCGGCGCAGCAGCCGCTCGTGTGCGGCACAGCGCGACAGCAGCTCGTCGATCCAGCCGGCATCGCGCAATGGCTCCTGCAGCAGGCGCAGGGTGCCACCGCAGGGCAGGCCGAAACGCGCGGATTCCTCCTTGCTCACGCCATAGGTGATCAGCTGGCAGGTTGACGGTGGCTCATCGGCCATGACCCGGGCGAGCAGGTCGTCCTCGACGCAGCCACCGGACACCGAGCCCTCGACACGGCCGTCACCGCGCAGCGCCAGCAGCGAGCCCACCGGGCGCGGCGCGCTGCCCCAGGTTTCGATCACCGTGTAGAGCACCACCGCGTGACCGTCACGCAACCAGTCGCGGGCACGCCGCAGCACTGCCAGATCGACACTGTCCATCGTTCTCCTCGAATTCACCGTTTGCACCGGCTGGCCGGCATGCAAGCAGTGACCGATGGGCTGCGTGGTTAGTTCGTCGCCGGCACCAGCATGGCGTCAGCCACCTCGCGCCGCTTGCCGCGACCGGCCAGGCGCTCCACCAGGGTCAGGGCGAACTCCAGGGCGGTCGCCGGGCCCTGGCTGGTGATGCAGTTGCCGTCCACCACCACCGGCTGGTCGAGGAAATGCGTGCCGGTGAGGTTGTCGCTCATGCCTGGGTAGCAGGTCACCTGGCGGCCCTTGAGCACGCCGTAGGGGTGCAGCGCCACCGCCGGCGCGGCGCAGATCGCCGCGTAGTCCAGTCCAGCGCGGGCCTGCTGGCGTACGCGCTCGGCCAGTGGCTCCAGCTCGCCGAGGGTCTTCGCGCCGGGCATGCCGCCGGGCAGCACGATGAGGTCGAAGTCCTGCGCCAGCACGTCGAGCAGCATGGTGTCGGCAGTGATCCGGGTGCCGCGCGCACAGGTCAGCATGCGCCGTTCCTCGGCGCTGGCCACCACCACGTCGAACTCGGCACGGCGCAGCACGTCGATCAGGGTGACAGCCTCCAGGTCTTCGGAACCGTCGGCGATCGGAATCAGGACACGTTTGCTCATGGCGTTCACCTGCTCAATGGAAATTCAACCGCGCTGCCGGCCGGTGTAAGATGCCCGGCTTTTGCGACGACAGGCCAGCCGCCCGCCAGAGGCGACGGCCCCACACTTAACCGGCACAAGAGGATCGACCATGCTGGAAAAGCTGTTTCAACTCAAGGCGCACAACACCACGCTGCGCACCGAGATCCTGGCCGGCATCACCACCTTCCTGACGATGGCCTACATCCTCTTCGTCAACCCGAGCATCCTCGCCGAGACCGGCATGGACCACGGCGCGGTGTTCGTCGCCACCTGCCTGGCAGCAGCCATCGGCTCGGCGATCATGGGCCTGGTCGCCAACTACCCGATCGCGCTGGCACCGGGCATGGGCCTGAACGCCTTCTTCACCTACACCGTGGTGCTGACCATGGGTTACACCTGGCAGACCGCGCTGGGTGCGGTGTTCCTTTCCGGCCTGATCTTCTTCGGGCTGTCGATCTTCAAGATCCGTGAATGGATCATCCACAGCATTCCGCTGGCCCTGCGCGCCGGCATTGCCGCCGGTATCGGCCTGTTCCTGGCGATCATCGCCCTGAAAAACGCCGGCATCGTGGTGGACAACCCGGCCACCCTGGTCGGCCTCGGCGACCTCAGCGCCGGCGGCCCGCTGCTGGCGTGCCTGGGCTTCTTTCTGATCGCCGCGCTGGCCTACCGCAAGGTCACCGGTGCGGTGATGATCGGCATCCTGGTGGTCACCGGTCTGTCGATCCTGCTCGGCCTGTCGCAGCTCAACGGCGTGGTGTCGATGCCGCCGTCGCTGGCGCCGACCCTCATGCAGCTGGACATCATGGGTGCGCTGGACATCGGCCTGATCAGCGTGATCTTCGCCTTCCTCTTCGTCGACCTGTTCGACACCTCCGGCACCCTGATCGGCGTGGCGCAGAAAGCCGAGCTGCTGGACAAGGACGGCAAGATGCCGCGCCTGGGCCGCGCCCTGCTCGCCGACAGCACCGCCACGATGGCCGGCGCGGCGCTGGGTACCTCGACCACCACCAGCTACATCGAATCCGCCGCCGGTACCGCTGCCGGTGGCCGCACCGGCCTGACCGCCTGCGTGGTCGCTCTGCTGTTCCTGCTCAGCCTGTTCTTCGCCCCGCTGGCCGGTGCCGTGCCGGCCTACGCCACCGCCCCGGCGCTGCTGTTCGTCGCCGTGCTGATGATGAGCAGCCTGGCCGGGATCGACTGGGACGACCTCACCGTCGCCGCGCCGGTAGCCATCGCCGCGCTGGCCATGCCGCTGACCTTCTCCATCGCCAACGGCATTGCCTTCGGCTTCATCGCCTGGACCGCCATCAAGCTGCTGGCCGGCCGCTGGCGCGAGCTGAGCCCGGCGATGTGGGTGCTCTCGGCACTGTTCGTGGTCAAGCTGGGCTGGTTTACCGGCTGATCGGACCGTACACGTTCGCGGCCGCTCCCACTGTCCGCCCGGAAGTGGGCTTGGCCGCGAAGCTCCTGAAACCTCTGCACGAAGCCCTGCCATGCCGCTGCCCCAGCTCGACCCCGCCCAATACGACGCCCAACTCGCCGAAAAAGCCGCCCGGCTGGAGGAGCTGCTGGCACCGTTCGATGCACCGGCGGCGGAAGTCTTCGATTCGCCGCGCGAGCATTACCGCCTGCGTGCCGAGTTCCGCCTGTGGCGCGAAGACGGCCAGCGCCATTACGCGATGTTCGAGCAGGGCGACAAGCACAAGGCGATCCTGATCGACGACTTCCCCATCGCCAGCCGCCGCATCAACGAGCTGATGCCGCAACTGAAGGCCGCCTGGCAGGCCTCGGAAGTACTCAGCTTCAAACTGTTCCAGGTGGAATTTCTCACTACCCTGGCCGGCGATGCGCTGATCACCCTCGCCTACCACCGCCCATTGGACGAGGCCTGGCAGGCCGAAGCCGAGCAGCTCGCCGCAGACCTCGGCGTCAGCCTGGTCGGCCGCTCCAAGGGCAAGCGCATCGTCATCGGGCGCGATTACGTGGAAGAACAGCTGGTGGTCGCCGGCCGCAGCTTCCGCTATCGCCAGCCGGAAGGCGCCTTCACCCAGCCCAACGGCGAGGTCTGCCAGAAAATGTTGAACTGGGCCTTCGAAGCGCTCGGCGAGCGCGACGACGACCTGCTGGAGCTGTATTGCGGCAACGGCAACTTCACCCTGCCGCTGGCCACCCGCGTGCGCCGCGTGCTGGCCACCGAGATCAGCAAGACCTCGGTCAACGCCGCGCTGGCCAACATCGAAGACAACGGCATCGACAACATCGAGCTGGTGCGCCTCTCCGCCGAAGAACTGACCCAGGCCCTCAACGAGGTGCGCCCGTTCCGCCGCTTGGCCCATATCGACCTGAAGAGCTACCAGTTCGGCAGTATCTTCGTC
>ENA-ORCZ01000349-ORCZ01000349.1-marine-metagenome-genome-assembly--contig:-NODE-349-length-23674-cov-4.154003_pt1 | contig 23674 bp, 21 predicted proteins | sample MGYA00237785_ERZ508519 | MGnify/ENA primary metagenome ERZ508519 (study PRJEB26189, sample SAMN06268790) | marine metagenome | isolation source: Bioluminescent Bay, La Paraguera, Puerto Rico | place...
CCCAGACGTGAAGCCTCCCTGATAAACTTGCCGGGCACATTTGTTGCCCGGCTTTTTTTTTTGCTTTATCGGCTTCCTCGCCTTCTCCCCATTACGCCTGCTCGCACGCAGCTGTGATCAGCCGTCACCCGATCTCGACTTGGCAAGCGCCGCCCTTGGTTTCACTATGGTCAATCAATGTGTCCAATAAGGACACCCATCTGCATGATCGGGACATCGGCTCCATGAAAAGCACGCTGAGCGCCTTCCTGTTTGGCAAGAACGCCAACAGTCATCTGCCAGAGCGCGTCCAGAGCGCGATCGAAAAACAACAATATGAAAGCGAAAAACTGATCGGCTGGGTTCAGTTGTTGCTGGTGACGATCTTTGCAATCCTCTATGCCATCTCGCCCAAAACCGCGATGTCCGATGGCATCCATCCCGTGCCATGGGCCTTGGGGCTTTATTATCTGTTTACCCTCAAACGTCTTGCCCTGACCTATCGCAACAAGCTCTCGACCTGGTTCCTGACCGTTTCAGTGATCGCCGATATCGGGCTGTTGATGGTTCTGATCTGGAGTTTTCATATCCAGTACATGCAACCGGCCAGCTTCTATCTCAAAGCACCGACCGTACTCTATGTTTTCATCTTCATTGCCCTGCGCAGCCTGCGCTTTGATCCGCGCTATATCCTGATAGCTGGCGGGACAGCGGCGGCAGGCTGGATCATCCTGACTGGTTATGTCATCTGGTCGGAGGGCGGCAAAAGCATGATCACACGTGATTATGTGACCTACCTGACCTCAAACTCGATCCTGATCGGGGCTGAAATTGACAAGATTATTGCCATTTTGCTGGTTACGGCTGTTCTGACGGTCGCCGTGATGCGCGCCAAAAGATCGTTTATTCGGGCTGTCACGGATGAAATTGCCGCCCGCGATCTGTCGCGCTTTGTGTCACCCGAAATTGCCAATCGCATCACCCATGCCGAACAACAGATCCGACCGGGCGACGGCGAGGCCGTCAACGCGACGGTAATGTTCACCGACATCGAAGGTTTTTCATCAATCGCCGAAAAACTCGCGCCAAAAGAACTGGCCACCATGCTCAATGAATATTTCACCGAGACCAATGCCTTGATTTCGCATTTTGGCGGTGTGATCACCCAGTTTGAAGGTGATGCAATGCTGATCACCTTTAATGCCGTGACCCCCGATGCAGATCATGCACTCAACGCCGTGCGCACCGCCCTTGCCATTCAGGAACTCGCCAATCGACGCATTTATTCTCATGGCGGGCAGTTGAAAACCCGCTGCGGGATCAATTCAGGTGAAATTGTACTGGGTGCTGTCGGCTCCGAAAGCCGCCTGACCTTTACGGTGCATGGTGACAACGTCAATATCGCCTCCCGGCTTGAGGCACTGAACAAGGAGTTCGGTACCTATATCCTTGCAACAGAGGATACAGTGCGCGCCTGTGGCAATCACGACGATATTCCGGCATGGACGCCGCGCGGTGATGTCACTGTGCGTGGCCGGGAAAACCCAACCAAAATCTTCTCGCTCTCACCAATCAAAGTCACCAATCACACCCCGGCACAAGACACGGCCCGCCAGACGGTATCACGCGCCTGAAAATCGTGACCCAAACGGCACGTCCCGGACAAATTAAAAGCCCGGGGAGCTTTAAGCTCGCCCGGGCTTTGGGGACAGATGGTCTTGGGGAGACCTGTCAGATGCGCTGCCTTGCCCGCTGGGTGCAAAACGCCTTGGGGGATAAAGGCGTTTATTTCGGGCATCGATGCCTGTGAGGGAGGGGCACAGCATCGATTTTTCGCATCCGACAGTTAGGAATGTGCCTTTGAAATGCGGCTCAAAATACGATGTCTGATGACCATTTGGGGGCAAATTGGGGCAATTGCGGCGGCGCTGATATGGTGTGATCTTGCTGCCCTGCCATCCGGACAAAAAAGTGGGGCGGGATAAAACCCGCCCCAATCTATTCGGGGTCATTCATGGTCTTGGGGAGACCAAGTCAGCCGGGGTATTTCAGGTGGGGGAACAACCTGAAACCAATCGGGCCAGTATCGTGAGGGGGGACAGAGACTGCTGACCACGTCCTCGACTGACAGTTGTGAATATGCCCGGAAATCAAGGCGGGAAAACAGGTTACATTGGGCCATTTCAGGGCGAATTGTGTTCCAATAAAGGCATCTGAAACTCAACATGTTGATTTCATTGAGTTCAACAGCCTTCCACCGAGCCAACAAGCTTCATATCGGCTTTTTCCAAATCAACGAAACAGGCAAATACCTGGTTTTTGTCGGGTTTGGATGATTCCAAGCACCTGAAGAACCACGTTGCGGGCCCCATAAAAATAACCCTACTTTCAGTAATAGAATTGCCCTATCGCAAACAGTAAAACAATCAATTGGTGTAATTAACAGTTGTCATTCATACTGCCTTCAACACGAAAAAGCACAAAGCCCGCTTGGATTGAAAGCGGCGAAAGGAGATAAACATGCAGATCGATATCGGCATCAATGAATCCAACCGCACCGCTATCGCCGACGGACTTGGCCGCGTTCTGGCAGACAGCTATGCACTATATCTAAAAACGCACAATTTCCACTGGAACGTGACGGGTCCGATGTTCCAGACCCTGCACACCATGTTTGAAGAACAGTATACCGAACTGGCGACAGCAATTGACGAGGTCGCCGAGCGCATCCGTTCGCTGGGCGCCTATGCGCCGGCCAGCTTCTCGGCTTACGGCGAACTGACTGCGATCAAGGAAGAAAAGGGGGTGCCTGCCGCCAAGGACATGATTGCGCAATTGGTCGAAGGCCATGAAACCGTGATCAAGACCGCGCGCTCGCTCTATCCGATTTGCGATAGCTCGGATGATGACGCCACCGCAGACCTTCTGACCGCCCGCATTCAGGTCCATGAAAAAACCGCCTGGATGCTGCGTTCCCTGCTTGAAGGCTAAGCACCAACTTTTCGCGTCCCCAACGCAAAACGGCCCGGAACATTCCGGGCCGTTTTTATATATGTGCGTCACAAGAACACCACACCCTTGCGACGCACGATGCCTGTGACCGGAAAAGGAGCAACCCGGTCACCGGGCCTGAAAGCAATGATCACTTGCTATGTTTGGCAATCGCCGCACGTGCAGCCGCGACAATGGCCGCACCATCGACACCTTTGTCGTTCATTTCCGCGACCCAGCGATCAATCACTTCATCGGCCTTTGCGGCAAACTTTGCGGTTTCATCGGCTGAAAGCGTCACCAACTCACCCGATTTGGCAAAAATCTCTTCACCACGGGGTTCAATCGCGTCCCATGCCTCGCCGATTTCGCGCGCAATATTCTGGCCGGAGTTATCATCAATAACCTTTTTCAGATCATCTGGCAGGGCTTCATAACGATCCTTGTTCATCGCAAACATGAAGACCAGCGTGCCAAACCGGACACCCTGATCACCCTCGATGGCATACTGGGTCATATCGGGGATCTTGAACGGAATGGCGACCTCGTGCGGGATCAGCGCACCATCCACGACACCAAGCGACAAGGCCTGCGGTAAATCAGGAACCGGCATGCTGACCGGCTGTGCGCCCCAGCTTTCCAGCATCCAGGCGCCGGTGCGTGACGGCGCACGCAGTTTCATGCCTTCGACATCAGCAAGACTTTCGATCTTTTTCTCGGTGGTGAAAATCGCCTGTCCGGTATGGACATGGATCAGCAACGGCTTGATATCGTCAAAGTCCTGTGACAGGTGCTCTTCATAGATATCCTGAATGGCCATGTTGGTGATGGCCGCACTGCCGGTATGAACAAACGGCAGCTCAAACACTTCGCTACGCGGATAGACACCCGGCGTATAACCAAGCGCGCTCCAACCCAGATCAACCGCGCCATCGCGAATATGGCTGTAAAGTTCGGTCGGCTTGCCACCAAGCGCCATCGCCGGATAAATCTCGATCTTGATGCGACCGTCAGATTGTTCCTCGATCCGCTTGGCCCATGGCTCAAGGAACTTGGCCTGTGCCGTTGCCTTGGGCCCCAGCACATGTTCCAAAACGAAGGTAAATTCCGGTTCGGCCTGCGCAGAAAGCGCGCTTGCCAAACAGCCAGCAGCAACTGCTGCCGATACAAACAGGCGTTTAAACATTTTCAACCTCAGACGTTTTCCCTGAAAATGCGCTCAGCACCCCCGCCCGGTTGGCACGGTTTTGGCGCGGTGTTTCTCAGCACTGAGCATCTCTCTCTTTTAGTAGCGTTCTTTGACCGGTTCGGATCCGGCTTTGTCTTTTTTGCGTTTGTTATTCCGCCGCAGCAGCAAGTGCCCGATCAATCAGACGCCGTGCACGCACACCGCCCGCATCAATATTGAAGTTCAAAAGCTTGCGTTCCGGATGACGCAGCATGTTGGCCTGCTGACCTTCAACCACTTCAAGATCCTCATAGAACACCTTGGCCTGCGCATCTTTGATGTTCTGGGTCAGGCCGTTATCATCGATGTCAAAGTTGCGCACCATGCCCCAGTAATAGCGACACGTGGTTTCTGTTTCCGGCGTCATGCAGTTCACGACAATGCCGGTTACACCCTTGGATCGGTCACCTTGCTGCGCGCCGGTCCCGGCAAGCGCAACACCAACATCAATCATCACATTGGATGGCAGGGTAAAGGTACAGATCTGCCAACGGTCACAGACTTCCTTGGATTTCAGGTTATTGGCCCAGAATGGCGGCGGCACGATGTTTTCCATCCAGCGTTCAACCGTGACACTTTCGTCATCGGATCGTGTCTGCGGCAGGCTTTCGGTGATTTCAAGCTGACCGATGCTGGACGGATGCACATAGGTCTCGTGGCTCAGATCCATCAGGTTATCGACCAGAAGCTCATAACCGCATTTCACGTCATAGGTGCCACCATCAAACACCCAGCCTTCTTCGGATGCATGCGGGATTTCAGGCACCAGTGCCTCGTCGGCCTTTTCCTTATCGCCGATCCAGACCCAGACAAAGCGGTCTTTCTCGACCACCGGATAGGCCCGAACACAGGCCTCTGGGTGAATGCTTTGCTGGTTGGGCATATGCACGCATGCGCCGTCACCATCAAATTCCAGCCCGTGATAGCCGCACACCAGACGATCGCCTTCGACATACCCCTGACTTAGCGGCAGAAGGCGATGCGGGCAGCTGTCTTCAAGTGCGACCAGTGACCGGTCGGCACGGCGATACAAAACGACATTTTCATTGCAGATCGTGCGCGCGACGGGGGTGCGACCAATTTCGCCATCCCAGCCTGCGACGTACCAGAAGTTACGCAGGAACATGTTTCTCTCCCTTGGCGCAAGGCCAATCAAGGTTGCTTGCAGGTGGAATTTTTACCACCAAGATTTCTTGTTATGCTTCTAAGCGTAATCAAATTGGATCCAATTTGGCAAGATGCTTTTTAAACAATTCGATCTGAACTATGATCGCCCGGCAGTCACAAAAACGGAAACCGGCATGAGCAAACACGGCCAGCGCGTCCTGATCACCTTGCGGAAAATGATCGCCAACGGGGAACTTCCACCGGGCGAACGGGTTGCAGAAATCCCGATTGCCGAACGGCTTGGCGTATCGCGCACACCGGTCCGAATTGCCTTTCGGACACTCGAACAGGAAGGCCTGCTGCGCAAAGGGGATCGTCGCGGATACACTGTGCGCGCCATCACGCCGACCGAAATTGCCGATGCCATCGAAGTGCGCGGCGTGCTCGAAGGACTTGCTGCCCGCCTTGCCTGTGAACGCGGCATTTCACCACAGGCACGCAATCACCTGATCGATTGCCTTTCTGTCGGTGACGCCCTGTTTTCCAAGGGATTTCTGACCGATGAAGACATGGAAATCTATCACGATTTCAACATGCGCTTTCACAACACCATCATCGAGGCCAGTCGCAACATCGCCATCGAAGATGCGCTGTCACGCAATGATCACCTGCCATTTGCATCCGTATCGTCCATCGCCTTTAACCGCGATGACATGACCGGCGAATTCCGCCGATTCAATTTCAGCCACATGCAACATCACATCATTTTCGATGCCATCGATAATGGCCAGGGCGCGCGCGCCGAAGCCCTGATGCGTGAACATGCCAATGCGGCACTGCGCTATACGCAAATCCTTGGTCCGACACAGGATATGCCCGACAACTTCACCGTCATCGAACGCGAAGATACTGCATAATCCACCATGCCTCGCATTTTCCGACCCCATCAGGTTTGACAAAATTGGATCCAATTGATCTAATCTGGATCCAGTCAAGCCGACAGACAAACACACCTGGAGAAAATCCGGGGGCCTGGGAAGGAAAATCGCCATGCCTGAAGTTACCGTTCAACAGGTCCATGACCTGACCGACCGCATACGCGGTTTTGATCTTGTTGCCACCAAGGGTACAAGCCTGCCGCCCGCCGAACCGGGCGCGCATATCAAACTCACCGTCACCGATACATCCGGCCAACCAGTCAAACGGTCCTATTCGATCATCAATCCGGGGGAGCCTGATCTGTACCGGATCGCCGTGCTGCGCGAAGAAGGCGGCGAAGGCGGGTCCATGTATATGCATCAAAAGGTCAAAACCGGCGATGCCCTTGAAATCGACCTGCCGCAAAACGACTTCCCGCTTGTTGATGTGGCGGCCAAAACAATCCTGATTGCAGGCGGCATTGGCATCACCCCAATCCTTGCCATGGCAACCGCATTACAGCAGGCAGGCAAGGATTTCGTCCTGCATTATGCCAGCCGCAACCACGCCGACATGGCCCTGATGACAGAGGTGCTTGATGCCGCCAACGGGCGATGCGCGCTTTATTTCGACGGTGGTGACGCAAAACGCAGCATGCCGCTTGCCAGCATTCTTGGCACGGCAGAGGCAGGCAAGCACGTTTATGTCTGCGGTCCGGGCGGCCTAATTGATGCCGTGCTTGATACCGCGCGCCGCAATCGCTGGGCGTCGGAGAATGTGCATTATGAACGCTTTACCACCCCTGCCGCACAGCTTGATGACACCAGTTTCGAGGTTCATCTGGCGCAAAGCGGCCAGACCTTCGAAGTGCCGGTCGGCAAATCTGTTCTGGATGTCCTGATCGACGAAGGCATCGATCCGCTTTACGACTGCAAAAAGGGCAATTGCGGGATTTGCACCTCTGTTGTGATTTCGCATGATGGCGACCTGTCGCATCGCGACGCCTATCTCAGCGACAGCCAGAAAGCCCAGAACGACCAGATGTGCATTTGCGTCTCCCGCATGCAAAGCAGCGGTCGCCTGACGCTGGATCTCTAACCAAAAACGGCCCGGAAGTTCCGGGCCGTTTTCTTGTTAAGGCACTGCCTTCAGGCAAACAGCGGATCAATCAACCGTGCGGCTGCCAAGATCGCCTGATCTTGGCCATGCGGCGCACCAATCATCAGCGCTGCCGGGGCGACCTCCCCCGCGACCGGAACCGGCATTGAAAGCGCACAGGCATCCACAAGGTTCAGATAGCCGGTATTGCGCAACATCAGGGCATTCAGGTTATCGAAATCGGCTTCCACCTCGGTGATTTTCGGTGCCATACGCGGCAAGGTCGGTGCAATCATGACGTCAACATCGGCCATCGCCGTTCCGAACAACGACACAAGATCGGTCCGCTTGGCATAGGCATCAATCACCTCATCACTTGATAGCGTGTCGGCAAACTTCATGCGCGACAGCACACGCGGATCGCCGACGGTTTCAAGCTTTGCGAAATCCTTGGCATAGATCCGGTGCGCTTCAAACGACACCAGCATCTTATTGAGGATCGCGTTCTGGGCGATGAAAGCAAAATCAATCTCGATCAGTTCATGCCCGGCGTCTTTCAGCTTTGCACAAATCATTGCAAAGTCTGCCTTCACCCGGTCATCCAGCCCATCGACAAACGCGTTCATCGGCACGCCAATGCGAAGCGATTTTGCCGCGTCTTCTGGCGGTGTCACGGTGATGTCGGTTAGGACTTCAAACGCACGAATGGCCGTTTCAAGATCGCCTGCCAACGGCCCCGGCGTATCAAAGCTCTTGGCAAGCGGATGAATGCCCGCCCCCGGCACCGAAAGGCGGCTTGGCTTGATGCCATAAAGCCCGTTGATCGCCGACGGAATTCGGATCGATCCGCCGGTATCCGTCCCAAGCGCCAAATCAACAATCCCATGCGCCACGGTCAATCCACCGCCCGAGGTTGATCCACCCGGAATACCTTCCGGGTCAAAGATATTACCCGGCGTGCCGTAATGCGGATTAAGCCCGACACCGGAATAGGCAAACTCGCTTAGCGTCGTTCGGCCAAACGGAATGGCCCCCGCCGCCTTGATCCGGGCAACGCATTCGCTGTCGATTTCCGCTGGTGCGCGCCCCTTCAAAAGTTCGGATGCCGCCGTGGTCGCAATGCCCGCCTCGTCATACAGATCCTTGACCGACACCAGCACCCCGGCAAGTGCTGCACCGGGATTTTGCGCGCAATAGTCTTCGGCTTCACCGGCGGCTTTTAAAATCCGGTCTTCGTCAAACTCGGTAAAGATCTTGTCCTTAAGCTCGCCAAGTTGATTGACCTTGTCGATTGCTTGTCTGGCCTTGTCAACCATCACGCCCATGGCGGTGCCTCATCCTGTTATGGTGTTGTTCTGACGATAAAATTGCTTATGCGATTTCCGGCAGTTCCCTAATTTCATAGGCGTGCGTGATCGTGCGATCAAGTACTGGATCATGCAACGCCATTTTGAAACGGCGTGCCGGGCGAACCCCGCCCTTTGCGCCAAGTGTACCGCACAGCATGACAGATGCCGTGCCGTTGGCAGCATTTTTCATCAATTGCGACCCGTCAATCAGATCACTTAACGGGCGGATCGAAGCAATCGTTCCTTCCTGATAAAGCACCCAATCATCACCATCCTGTTCCTGAACCCAGGACCGCATTTCAATCTGCTCGATATGGTCTTTGACCTCGTCAAAGCGCCAGATTTCAGAGGCAACGGGTTTTTCGCAGATCTGTTTGGACAGCGCGACCGAGTGGGCCTCAAGCTCGCGATCCGTATGATCTGACGCAAGGCCAAGGTAAAGTTCGCCATCACAAGCAATCAGGAACGGTTCGACTTCGCCCGATGTTCCCTTTCCGACAACCTCGATACAGGATTGCTGGGTTACCATCCCTGAGGCGGTTCGATAATAAAGCGGCACGCTTGAGGGCGGTTTGACGCCGATCGCGGCAAGCTCGTCGATATGGTGCTGGATCGCTGCGGCATCCCTGCCCGTCCATCCCGCAACAGTGCAATGGTCGATGTCAAAGGTGATTTCGGTCCCTGCCAGGGTAAAGTTCATCTGCATTTCTGGTTCCGATCTTTTTGGAATGATGTGTTGGACACTGGGTCTCAGACATGGAGGGGGCGCTTGGACCAGATGAAACTGGTCCATTCACCAATTGTGTTAAGGGAGGGTTCCTGGCCTAATCCGCCTCAGAGATAGTCAGGCAGGAAAAGTGCGATTTCCGGCAAGAAGATCAGACCAACGATCATCGCCAACATCACAAGAACATAGGGAACAGCCCCCAGCATGACCTCGGATAATTGCCCTGATTTTCGGGCACCCTGCACGACATACAGGTTCAATCCGACAGGCGGGGTGATCAAAGCCATTTCGATCAAAACGATCAAAAGGATCCCAAACCAGACCTTGTCAAAGCCCATGGCTGTCATGATCGGCACAATGATCGGAATGGTCGCAACCATCAGCGACAAGGTTTCAATAAAGAAGCCCAGCACGATGTAGAGCAAAATAACAACAAGCAACGTCCCCATCGGACTAAGATCAAGTCCGACCAAAAGTTCCTTGAGCTCCCGCCCCATGCCTGCTGCGGTCAGGGTGAAGTTCAGGAAATAGGCCCCGATGATGACCAGCATGATCATCGCCGTTATCCGAACTGTCCCCAGCAGGCACATCTTGATCATCTCGTTCGACACACCTTTGTTAAAGGCGGCGATGATCATGGCGATTGCGACACCGACGGCTGCTGATTCTGTTGGTGTCGCCCATCCGGCATAGATGGAACCGATCACAACAAAGAACAGCAAGAAGATCGGCACAAGATGCCTTAGGCCACCAAACCGTTCTGCCCAGCTAAACGAACGGCTTTGTCCGCCAAGACTTGGCTTCACTTTGCAAATCGCCGCAGTCACAAGCATGAAGGCAACAGCCATCACCAGGCCCGGCACCAGTCCGGCAAGGAACAACCGCGGGATCGATGTTTCGGTCAGGAACCCATAGACAATCAAGTTGATCGATGGCGGGATCATGATCCCAAGCGTGCCACCTGCCGCAATTGCGCCTGAAAACAGTTTCGGGTCATAGCCCAACTTGTCGGCCTGCGGCATTGCCACAGTCGCAACCGTCGCAGCCGTCGCAACAGACGACCCCGACGTCGCCGAAAACATTGTCGCCGTGCCGATATTGGCATGGACCAACCCACCGGGCAGCCATGAGAACCACTTATCAAGTGCTTCATAGGTCTTGGCAGCGATGCCACCGCGCACAAGCACTTCACCGAGCAAAACAAAAAATGGGATGGCAATCAGGGTCGAGGAATTTGAAGAAGACCAGACCACCTGCCCCAAACCGCGCAACAGCGGAAAGGGCGTGAAAAACTGATCGACACCAATACCCAGAAGGAAAAGCACAATCCCCACCGGAATGGACAAGGCCAGAAGCCCCAACAGCGAAACCGTAACTGCTGTAATCATGATTCAAGCTCCAGCTCGGACCGGGCACCAACCAAAGAGTCTGCCGTGTCAAAGTTACGGCGCATCAGCAACACCAGGGTAAGGATCACCAACGCACAGGAACACAGCGCAAACCACAGCCAGCCGGAAAACCAGATCAACTGAGGTATCCAAAGCGGCGTTTCAAGCGGCGTGTTCGCAGTTGATCCGCGTTCAATGGTTTTTGAAAGGACGGGCCAGCACTGGATGGCGACAATCGTTGCCACAGCAGCAAGGGTGACAATCGCCAACAAATCAAGGAATGCCTTTCCACGCTGTTTTAATTTAATCCGGATAAGGTCAATCCTGACATGGGCAAGCTCTGTCAGGGCAAATGACAGGCCCCAACTGGCAACGCCGGCCATGACATAACCTGAAATTTCTTCTGATCCGCCAAGCGAGATACCAACTTCACGCAACAAAATCTCGGCGATGATCAGGGCCACGCTGCCCATCAGAACAAGTCCGACGAGCAGCGCGATCAAGCGGTTTGTGCGGCGGATGGCCGCGATCAGTTTTTGGGACACGATTTCGGTCTCCGCCATACATTCAGGTATTAGTTCACCGGTACGGTAACACCGACAGTCGCGCCAACGCTATCATTCCAGCGCTTGACCCAATCGGCACCAGCGCGCTCGGCCCAATCAGGCAAAACAGTGCTGGTAAGAATGTCCTTGGCTTTGGCAACGTCGGCATCAGAAACTTCAACCAGTTTCATGCCCGCTGCGTCACCTGCCGGGCATGACCCATTGCCGGTCAGGCAAGCAACGTCGTTCTTAAGCGCGTCTGCGGCCGAAGCCCAGGCCGGTGCCTCGAATTTGGTTTTGACTTCATCCATGATGAAGGTCTGCTGGTCAGCTGTCAGGCTGTTCCACTTGTCCATGTTCATCGCGGTCACAACCGGGTCCCAGCCACCAAGCGGGATGGTCAACAGGTGATCGGAAACTTCCCACCAGCCTGCGCTATAGCCCGAACCAGCGCCGGTAACAGCACAATCAATCACACCACGTTCCAGCGCGCCGGGAACTTCCGAGAACGCAACATTCACGCCCGTCGCACCAAGTGCCTCAAGGAATTTGGTGGTCATTCGACCCGAACCACGAACCTTTTTGTCTTTCAGATCGTCCAGGGAATTGACATCGCCTGCACAGAAAACAACCTGCGGCGGATACGGCGCAATCGCCAGAACCTTGGAATTAAAACGTTCTGCAAAGATGTCATCAACCATCGGACGGGCGGCCTCGACCATTGCCTTTGCCTCGGCGGCGGTGTTTGCAACCAGCGGCACGTCAAGGCCTTCAAGTTCGGGCGCATCGCCAACGGCGTAATCGCCAACGGTCATGGCAATATCGAAAACACCGTCATTCAGAATACGGAAAACGTCACCCCCACCGATACCCATCTGGTCATGGGTGGTCATTTCGACATTGAATTCACCTTTGGAATCCGCCGGGAAAGTCTCAGTCCAGAACGGGTGTTCGTACTGCTTGTAAAGCGGCAGGCTGCTCCAGCTGCCGACGACCGAAAGGTCTTCGGCAAATGCCGGGGTTGCGGCCACACCCGCCCCAAGGGCGGAAACGGCCAAAAGCGACGAAATCATCTTTTTCATAAGAAACTCCTCTGACGTCAAAGCTATGATTGGTTGGTTTCAGATTTAGTCTGCAGGGAAAACTCAGCCGCTTCGGCAAGAACATCCGTCACAAGCATCAGGCCGGGTTCGTGCGTTATGGCAAAATCTGGCAAGGCATTGCGAATTGCCATTTGCGGCGTGACCCCGCACGCCCAGAAAACCGGAATGTCCCCTTCATGAATGACAGGGTCACCTCCAAAGTCCGGTTTCATGATATCGGCAATACCGATTTGCGCCGGATCACCGATATGAACCGGTGCCCCGTGGGCCAAACGATATCGATCAGAATAAAGGATCGCCCGGATTGCATTGCCGGGTGCAAAGGCCCGCATCGAAACAACCAGCGGCCCATGAAAACGACCGGCAGGCGATGTTTTGATATTGGTCACATACATCGGTACATTGCGGTTCGCATCCATATGACGCACCGGCACACCACCACGGGTAATTGCCGCTTCAAAGGAAAACGAACAGCCCAGAACAAACGTCACCAGATCATCGCGCCAGACATCGGTCAGATCACTTGCGCGCGTAAAGTCGGTGCTGCCACGGAAAATACGATATCCCGGAAGATCGGTGCGAATATCAAGATCCTTGCCCAGTTCAGGAATATGGGGAGATCCCGGTTCCGACATCCCGATCAGCGGACATGATTTGGGGTTCTTTGCACAAAATTGCAGAAACTCATCTGCATAATCAGCCGGCAGGATCGCCAGGTTACCCTGAAGATAACCCGATGAGTAGCCGGTTGTTGTCCCTGTATGTTCGCCGCGTCTGATTGCCTTACGCAACGCCAGTGGCGTCATGGTCGAAATGGCTTCTTTCGCGGTGTCAACGGAACGGGTGGCGCTTTGTAACGCGTTCATATTCTGGTCCCATTCTCTGCCTCTTTTGAAAGAGTGAGAATTTAGACCGATCTTGTCAAGAAATCATTTTATGCAAAAATTGATCGTTTTTAACGATCATTGTGATCGAACAATTTTGCCGCCTCCTGAACGGCAGCGCCGATTTCGCGGTTACGTTCCGGGTAATAGGCAATGACAAAATGAAGCGCGGTTAACGATGCTTCATCGCTTACGGGGATTTCTTTAATATGTTCATTCCACATGGAATTTTTGACCATCAGGCTGGGCAAAACCCCGATTCCAAATCCCCCTGCGACCAGATGCTTGACGGTTGAAAGCGATGCAGAACCATGTAACGCAGGTTGCGATATATCGGGCGCAGCAAAAATACTTTCGACTTCGCGAAATGGTGGCGTCCCCTTTGGAAAGGTGACGATGGCATGACTGGCCAGATCCCTTAACGACATCGGTTTATCGGGAAGCTCCATGGTTTCAGGGCAATACCATTTGAGCTCGACCGGTTTTAACGGTGCCGCCACCGCACCTTGCGGAACGGATTCGCGCAACATAATCGCGACATCCATTTCGTCATTTTCAAGCGACTTGGCCAACTGTCCCGACGTATCCACCGACAGCTCATAACGGACTTTCGGAAAGTCATCTTTGAGTTTGTTGAGCATATCAGTCAGAAGCGTATGCACGATGGTTTCCGCAACACCAATCCTGACGGTGCCGCTCAACTCCCCCGGATGCGTCAACTCCTGCCAGATGCGATCACGTGCTCTTGACAAGCGCTGCGCTTCCTCAAGAAATCGCAAACCGCCCGCGGTCAGGCGCACCTGCCGGTTGCTGCGGTCAAACAGCAAGATGCCCAGCTTCTTCTCAAGCCCGGATACCCGGGCCGAAATCGCCGATTGAGACAAGTTATATTTCTGTGCCGCCGCCCGAAAACCGCCCGCTTTGACAATATCTTGCAGAATTTCGATATCCTTGAATTCAAACACGCGATCCACCCTGTTCAATGTTATTTGCGATCATTCTACCCGCCATACGATCACTTCGCACGATCAATTGATCATACCTTTGATCAGATCGCAGTCTTTTGCCGTATCTTTTCAAGCACAAGCAGTTGAATGCGATGGGACTCACTGACCGATCACCGAGCCGTGACTTGCCCAAAGCCGGTTTTCAAAGGACATTTAGAAAACCCGCGCAATTGGAGGACGACATGCTGATACGCCGCAAAAAGGGGTGGGAAATCCCCGAAAAAGACGCAACGCCGGAATCGATCTATAAAAACCGCCGCCAGTTCCTTAAGGGGATCGCCGCCGGATCGATCGGCGCAACAGCATCAAGCCTCCCGCTGGGCTCTGCATTGGCACAGGGGTCGGGATCAACTGCCGATCTTTATCCAGTCGATCACAATCCGTCCTACACGGTCGAACGCGAAATGACCGAAAAGTCCAAGGCGCTGACCTATAACAACTTCTATGAGTTTGGATCGCACAAATCGATCTCGCAGGCCGCCCAGGCCTTGCGTGTGCGGCCATGGACAGTCGTGATCGATGGACTGGTCGAAAAACCGATCGAGATTGATTTCGAAGAACTTGTGCGCAAGATGCCGCTCGAAGAGCGCGTCTATCGTTTCCGCTGCGTCGAAGCCTGGGCGATGACCGTGCCATGGTCCGGTTTCCCGATGAAGGCGCTGGTTGATTTCGCAAAGCCCCTGTCAGGTGCGAAATATGTCGAAATGGAAACCGCCAGCCAAAAGGACACCATGCCGGGCCTGCGTCAGTTCTGGTATCCGTGGCCCTATATCGAAGGCCTCACGATGGCCGAGGCCACCAATGAACTGACCATGATCGCCACGGGCATTTACGGCGAAGAACTGCCCAAGCAGAACGGCGCGCCACTGCGTCTGGTCACACCGTGGAAATACGGCTTTAAAAATATCAAATCCATCGTCCGCTTTACCTTCACCGACAAGCGCCCCAAAAGCTTCTGGGAAGACATTAACGCCGATGAATATGGCTTCTGGGCCAACGTAAATCCGGAAGTCCCGCATCCGCGCTGGTCGCAGGCCTATGAACGTCTTCTGAACAACGGCGAAAGCGTCCCCACCCGGATCTATAACGGTTATGGCGACTATGTTGCCGATATCTATAAGGGCATGGAAAACGAACGGCTGTTTATGTGATCCGGGCGACGGAAACCTGTCACAAAAAACAGCCGGGTGCATATTGCCCCGGCTGTTTTGCATTTGGCTTGGTCGTGCCTATGCCCCCTTGCGGCGGCGCCCCTTATATTTCGGTTTATTGGCTGATTTTGATCCCGGCCCGATAGTGCCGATGGTACGCGCCATCGGTCCTGCCTCGGCAAGGCCAAGTTCCTGATCCTCAAGACGCTTGATTTCGTCACGCAAACGGGCAGCTTCCTCGAACTCAAGGTTTCCGGCCGCATCGCGCATGCGTTTTTCAAGGTCTTCGATATGGGCACGCAGGTTATGACCGACCATGGTATCGCCCGAAACGCCGGTATCAACCGTGACGTAATCCTGCTCTGCCACACTTTCGAGAACATCATTGATCCGCGACCGCACGGTTTCAGGCGTGATGCCATGTTCCTCGTTATAGGCCATCTGCTTTTCACGCCGACGATTGGTCTCATCAATCGCGTATTGCAGGCTGTCGGTCATCTTGTCGGCATACAGCAACACGCGCCCGTCAACGTTACGCGCCGCACGGCCAATCGTCTGAACAAGCGATGTTTTCGACCGCAGGAAGCCTTCCTTATCAGCATCCAAAATCGCCACCAGCGCACATTCCGGGATATCAAGCCCCTCTCGCAGAAGGTTAATCCCGACCAGCACATCAAACACGCCAAGCCGCAAATCACGGATGATTTCAATGCGCTCCAGCGTATCAATATCCGAATGCAGGTATCGCACCCGAATGCCGTGTTCGTGCAGGTATTCGGTCAAATCCTCGGCCATGCGCTTGGTCAGCGTGGTCACCAAAACACGCTGCCCCTTGGCGGCACATTGCTTGGCCTCGCCCAGCAAATCATCAACCTGGGTTTCCACCGGGCGGACAATACAGACCGGGTCAATCAGGCCCGTCGGGCGAATGACCTGCTCGGCAAACACACCGCCGGTGCGTTCCATTTCCCAATTGCCCGGTGTGGCAGACACAAACACGCTTTGCGGGCGCATTGCTTCCCATTCCTCGAACTTCAGCGGCCGGTTATCAACACAACTGGGCAGGCGGAAGCCATGCTCGGCGAGCGTAAATTTGCGATTATAGTCCCCTCGGAACATGCCGCCGATTTGCGGCACGGCAACATGGCTTTCATCAACAAACAGCAATGCGTTTTCCGGCAAATATTCAAACAGGGTCGGCGGCGGTTCCCCCGGATTGCGGCCCGAAAGCCAACGGGAATAGTTTTCAATCCCCTTGCAATGGCCAACCGTTTCCATCATTTCCAGATCAAAGGTCGTGCGCTGCTCAATCCGCTCAGCCGCCAGCAATTTGCCCTCGGCCTGGAACTGCGCCAAACGGTCTTTAAGCTCCTGCTTGATACCGGCCATTGCCTGCACCAGCGTCGGGCGCGGGGTGACGTGGTGGGAATTGGCGTAAACCGTGACCGAGTCCATGGTCGCGAACTTGTGCCCGGTCAGCGGATCAAATTCCGCAAGTTCCTCGATCTCGTCACCAAACATCGAAACCCGCCATGCCCGGTCTTCGGCGTGGGCCGGGAAAATTTCCAGAACATCACCACGCACCCGGAAAGTACCACGCGAAAATGCCGCGTCATTGCGGGTATATTGCAATTCCACCAGACGTTTCATGATGTCGTTGCGGTCAATCTCATCGCCCACCGAAATGCGCTGTGTCATCTCAAGATAGGTTTCCACCGCCCCGATACCGTAAATGCACGACACCGATGCCACGATGATACAGTCGTTGCGCTCCAAAATCGCACGTGTTGCCGCATGGCGCATCCGGTCGATCTGCTCGTTGATCGAGCTGTCTTTTTCGATATAGGTGTCGGATCGCGGGATATAGGCTTCGGGCTGGTAATAGTCGTAGTAGGATACGAAATACTCGACCGCATTATCCGGGAAGAAATACTTCATCTCGGCATAAAGCTGGGCGGCCAGCGTTTTGTTGGGGGCCAGAACAAGGGCGGGGCGCTGCGTCTTGGCGATGATGTTTGCCATTGTAAACGTCTTGCCCGACCCGGTCACGCCAAGCAGAACCTGATCGCGCTCGCCCTCACCGATACCGGCCATCAGCTCGGCAATCGCTTGCGGCTGATCACCGGCGGGCTCGTATTCGGTCACCAGTTTGAATTCCCGTGATCCTTCAACAGGCGGGCGACGTTTGGTCAAAAATTCCGGTAGCGCATTCATCGGGCAGATCCCTTTTCATTCCAACCCTAGTTATAGGTCAGATACGCCTGACCGCAAGCCCCTGCCCTGACAGTTCCTGTCAGTAAGTGTCAGGAGACGTCAGGATGTAAATTCGGGAACAACGGGTGTTTTGGCACGTTTGCAAAACAGTTCTTTCCGCTCGGACTTCTGAAAGACCGCAAAATTGGATAAAATCATCCCAAAGAACCCGCAGAAGGCCCTAAACAGCCTTGAATTGGAATAAAGGCAGGCGTAGGGTCCGAACCGAAAGAACACGATTCTTTTCACTTCTCATAAATTCCAGGGAAACAGACCAATGGCGTTCATTGCCGACCGTTTGAGCCGTATCAAACCCTCTCCCACCATTGCTGTCACCACCAAGGCTGCCGAACTTAAGGCTGCTGGCGTTGATGTGATCGGACTTGGCGCAGGTGAGCCGGATTTCGATACCCCCGACAATATCAAAGAAGCTGCCAAAGCGGCGATTGACGCTGGCAAGACCAAATACACTCCGGTCGCCGGCACGCCGGAGCTTCGCAAGGCCATTGTCGAAAAGTTCAAGCGTGAAAACGATCTGGAATACACCATCGACGAAATCACCGTCGGTTGCGGTGGCAAGCAGACCCTGTTCAACGCGTTCTTCGCGACCCTGAACCCGGGCGACGAAGTCGTCATTCCGGCACCGTACTGGGTATCCTATCCGGACATGGCGCTGATGGCCGAAGGCACCCCGGTCATTGTTGAATGCCAGGAAGAGAACGACTTCAAAATCACCGCAAGCGAACTTGAAGCTGCGATCACGCCGAAAACCAAATGGGTTGTTCTGAACTCGCCGTCGAACCCGACCGGTGCGGCTTATTCGCGCGCCGAACTGCGCGCGCTTGCCGATGTGCTTCTGAAACACGAAAACGTCTACATCATGTCTGACGACATGTATGAGCACCTTGTTTATGACGGCTTCGAATTCACCACCATCGCCCAGGTCGAGCCGAAGCTGAAAGCCCGCACCTTGACGTGCAACGGTGTCTCGAAATCCTATGCCATGACCGGCTGGCGCCTTGGTTATGCTGCAGGCCCGGTCGAGCTGATCAAGGCCATCAACAAGGTGCAGTCGCAATCGAGCACCCATACCTCGTCGATCAGTCAGGCTGCTTCGGTCGAAGCACTCAACGGTACGCAGGACTTCCTGGCAGAACGTGCTGAAGTGTTCAAAAAGCGTCGTGACCTTGTCGTTGCCGCGCTCAACGAATGCGAAGGCCTGTCATGCAAAACCCCGGAAGGTGCGTTTTATGTCTATCCGTCCTGCGCGGGCGCGATTGGCAAAACCACCCCGGATGGCAAGAAAATCGAAACCGACACCGACTTCGTCACCTACCTGCTCGAAGCAGAAGGCGTTGCTGCGGTTCAGGGGTCTGCATTCGGCTTGGCACCGTATTTCCGCATTTCCTATGCGACCTCGGACGATGCCCTGATTGAAGCCTGCAAGCGCATCAAACGTGCGTGCGCAGCCCTGAAATAAGGTCTGCTGTACCGATCTTCGGGATTAAATCGTATCAAACAGGGTCCGGTACTTGCCGGGCCCTGTTTTTTTGTTCATGATGACAATTAAATAATTACGCACCAAATTACCGATATTTATCCGGTCAAAGCCCCAACAAAGATTATCCGTCATATGAACATCGAAAATTTCTACGCCACCGTGAACGGCATCAGCCTGTCCTGTCAGCGGATCATTCCCGAGAACGTTCGTCCTGATGCGCCCACCATCCTTATGCTGCACGAGGCGCTTGGCACCATTCGCATGTGGCGCGATTTCCCGGCCAAGCTTGCCACCGCCACCCGTCATCCGGTGGTTGTCTATGAACGGCGCGGGCACGGGAAATCTGATCCGCACGCGGTTGGTGATATCCCGCGCGCAATTGATTTCCATAACACCGAAAGCGATGTCTATCTGCATGGCCTGATCACGGAATTGGGCCTCACCAAGCCGATCCTGTTTGGCCATAGCGACGGGGCAACCATCGCGCTCAAATACGCCGCGCGCTTCCCGGACAATGTGACGGCGGTGATTTCCGAAGCCGCCCACGTCTTTGTCGAGGATGTTACCGTTGCCGGCATTACCGAGGCGGCGAAAATTTACGCCGAGACCGACTGGAAAACCAAACTGCAACGCCATCATTTCGCCCAGACCGACGATGTCTTCCGCGCCTGGGTCGATACCTGGCGCCAGCCGGATTTCCTGAAATGGAACATGGTCGATGAGCTTGCCAACATCACCTGCCCGCTTCTGGTCATTCAGGGCGATGACGACCAGTTCGGCAGCGACGAACAGGTCCACACCATCTGCGCACATACGGGCGGCCCGGTCACCAAAATGCTGATAAAGAACTGCGGCCACATCCCGCATTTCGATCAACCCGATCAGGTGATCAAAGCCAGCCTCAAACATCTTGGCCTTGCCGAATGTGTCGATGGCTAAGTCATCAAACGCCTCGCCGCATATTACGTTTAATCGGACTGGGATGAAGGGTTCGCTGTCCCGCCGCTCCACAAGATTGAAGATTCCCAATCTTCAAGGAAGCTCTTCTTCTTGAGCTCGTCCTGAAAGCCCAGCAAGCCGATCCCCAACTTCACCCGGAATACCGGGATGTCTTCCAGATGCGGGGTAAGCACCGTTTCGACATTCTGATTGATCGGAATAAGTGCCGAATTGCTTGCCAGAACCTGCTGCCCTTCGCGCGACAGCAAAAAGTCGATAAACAGTTGCGCCTGATATTTGGCCCTGGACGTCTTGGGTACAAAGGCCGTGCGGCTCATTGTGATGGTGTAATCGCGCAGGAAATAAACCCCGATATCCGGGTTTTCCCGTGCCGCGGCCATGGCATAGGACCCGATCACGTTATAGCCAAGCACCAGCTCCCCAGTCGCAACGCGGTCGAGAATTTCCGACGAACAACAAAACAACTTTGCGCCTGCACGACCGAATGTTTCGGTCAGACGTGATGTCTGGTTGTTCTGAATGGCATCCTGGGTGGCAAAGAAATATCCGATCCCCGATTGGCGAATGTCATAGGTGCCAATCTTTCCGCTGAACAATTCCGGATTGTCACGCACCATATTGGACAGATCCGTATGTGAAACCGGGCTCTCCAATCCTTCAAACGCCTGCTTGTTATAAACAAGTGCCGCCGGCTCAAAGGAAAACCCGTAAAGCTCGTTGCGCCACTGGGCCCAACTAGGTATCGCATCGACGTTTTCCGGCTCAAACCGATAGGCCAGCCCCTCATTGACCAGCTTGACCTGCAAATCCATCGCCGGGCTGATGATCACATCGGCTTCCATTTTCGGGTTATCAATATTGTACATGACAACTTGATAAAGCTCGCTGGTATTGAACTCGCGATAGACGACGTCAATGTCGGGATATTTCGTCTCAAACACCTTGATAAAGGGCTCCACCGCCGAGGTATCGGTCGCCGACCAAACATGCACCTGCACACGCGCAAATGCCTGCCCGTCCCAAAGCATCGCCAAAACCAGAACCGCGATCTGCACGCAAACGCGCGAAAAGCGTCGGAAAAATACCGTCATTCCTGCCCCCCTTCGACCACGGGAAACACCATTTCTACACGCAACCCGCCAGCAGGCGACTGCCCCAATATCAGTTCCGCATGATGCCGTTCGGCAACTGCGTTAACGATGGCGAGTCCAAGACCGGTACCGGTACTCAGGCTTGAAAACCGTTCCAGCACGGATGCGTGTTTCCCGACATCAATTCCCGGCCCGTTGTCATCAACGATCAGGTGACATTTTTCATCCGATTTGCGCACCAGGATATCGATCTTGTGCGGGGCCTTTCCGTGTTTGATGGCGTTATCCAACAGATTGCGTAACGCCTCGCGAATGCCAATCTCGTCAAGCATCACAAACACCTGCTCATCCGGGGCAAGGTCACTTTCGATGGAAAATTCCGTATCATATTTAAGATAATCGCGAATGATGTCGCCAAAGGCAGTGCGCACCACATCAATCAGAACCTTGCGCGCCAATGGTGTATTGTCTGCCCGATGAATGATCATCGCGTGCGATAACAGCTGGTTGGTCAGACGAATTGTTCTTTGCGCCTGTTCTTCGGCCTGCTTGATACGCGCCTGCTGCTGATCTGCGTCCGACTGGCGACTTGCACTTTCAAGCAACCCTTGCAACGCGCCAAGCGATGTACGGGTTTGATGCGCGACATCGGCAATAAAGGCCTGCGCGTTATCAAGGCTTTTCTTGTGGCGCAGGATCAAACCATTGATCGAGCGGGTCAGACTGGCGACCTCACGCGGCGGCGTGATCTCGATTGGTGAAAAGTCGGTCGGTTCGCGATGCCGCAACTGGCGTTCGATCCCGATCAGGGGCGAAAGCGCACGGTTAATCCCAAACCAGACAAATCCCAGCCCAATGGCCGTTACCAACAACAATAACGCAATCGCATTGATCATCATTTCGCGCGCAAAGGCGTCTCTGGCAATTCGGGTTTGTCCGATCTGAACAACCACCCAATCGCCATACCCAGCACCGGCAAGAAACCGCCCCTGAAGCAGGAAGCGCACGTCTTCACCGCTGTAATGGGTATCAAAAAATACCGGCTGGTCAGATGGCTTATATTGCTCGGGCTGTGGCAAATTCCCAGACCCGGTCAGGGTTTTTCCATTGGCAGTAAAAATGCGATAGAAAACCCGGTCACTTTCGGCCAGACCGATCAATTCCAGCGCCGAATAGGGAATTTCGACGCTGGGGCCGGTTGGCGTCACCAGTGTACGTTCCAGAATGGCAAACGCCGCACCACTCAAAAGCCTGTCATAGGAATGATTCGCCGCATCGCGTGCGTAACTCCAGATTCCCACCGCGATACTGACAAGAATGATCGCAAATCCAACCGCCATGCTGGTCAAAAGCCGCTGGCGCAGGGAATGATGTCTGGCCGTCTTATTCATCCGCAATATGTGCAATATAGCCAAGCCCCCGAATGGTCTTGAGGATAATCGGCCCACCCGACAGTTTCTTGCGCAATCGGGTGACCATCTGCTCGACCGCATTCATGCTCGGCGCTTCATCAAACGAATACACCTTGTCTGCCAGATCTTCCTTGGTCAGAACCCGTTGCAGATTGCCGATGAAGATTTCAAGCAGCTGCACTTCGCGGTTACGCAATTCAATATCGCGACCGTCAATCGTTGCAACTTTTGATGCCCGATCAAAGACAAGGTTTCCGGCGCGAAATTCATTGGATGCCGCCCCGCTTCGACGGCGGATAAGGGCGCGGCAGCGTGCCGCAAGTTCACGCAGGTCGACCGGCTTGACGATGTAATCATCTGCACCGCCATCAAGCCCGATCAACCGGTCATCGATTTCCGACCGCGCTGTCAGGATCAGGACCGGGGTGGCGTCCCCCCGGGCGCGCATTGATCGTAAAATTTCAAACCCGCTACGGCCCGGCAGATTGACATCCATCAGAACCAGATCGAACTGCTTGTGACGCAGCAAATCGTTCGCAAGCTCGCCATCATGCTCGCAATCGATGGCATGACCATCCGCGTGCAAACGATCCATGATCGTTTCCGCCAATGTTTCATTATCTTCAATCAAAAGAATACGCATGGCCGGATATTAGGCGTGCTTTGGGCTTCTTACAATTTGTTACACTCGATGTCAGCTTCAAGTCAGGAAGCAGTCAGCCTCCCGTCAGCATACCGTCAAGGCAATGTCAGTCTCGTGGCGTATAGCAGATATGCGGATCGAACACTGATGCGCGTAAAGAATAATCCAATGGGAGGATACAACTATGAAAAAGCTGTTCGCAGCTTCCGTTGTCATGGCCGGTTGCCTTTTTGGTACCGCGCATGCCGCAGACATTGAAAAACCCGAATGCATTGCCCCGGCCAAACCGGGCGGCGGTTTTGACCTGACCTGCCGTGTTGCCCAGGCTGGCGTCGGTGA
>ENA-ORCZ01000350-ORCZ01000350.1-marine-metagenome-genome-assembly--contig:-NODE-350-length-23629-cov-3.856106_pt1 | contig 23629 bp, 19 predicted proteins | sample MGYA00237785_ERZ508519 | MGnify/ENA primary metagenome ERZ508519 (study PRJEB26189, sample SAMN06268790) | marine metagenome | isolation source: Bioluminescent Bay, La Paraguera, Puerto Rico | place...
CGCAACGTCGCGGAAGATCCGCTGATCACGTTTGAAATTGATCCGCAAACCCTGATTGATGCGCATCGCACAGCGCGGCAAAAGCGGGAGCGCGTTGTGGGATGTTTTCATTCCCATCCCAATGGCAAGGCCCTGCCATCGCCGACAGACCGCGCACGCGCTGATGAAAATGGTTTTTTGTGGCTGATCATCGCCGTCGAACATAATTGCGCAGGCGACAGTGGGCTTTATCGCATCATTCACCAATCAACCGCCGACGCGGCAGAGCAATCCGAGCTGCGCTATTTCCGGCGCTGCCAGATTGTTGCCCGCTAAGGTTTGGCATGGCGCCTAGGTTTAACCTACCAGTGCGTCGACAATCTGCTGTGGCGACAGGGTCCCAATCGCAGTGTCTTTGGCATCACGCACGGTCATTGACGTGCCATTGGCAAGCGCAACCGGCAGGATATCGGCAAGACGTGCATTTGCCGCGATACTTGGCCAGTCTTCGCGTGCCGCTTGGCTTTCGCCAGACGTGATCGGTTCCATAATCGACTTTGCGCGTAAGACCCGTGATCGGTTCACATCACGGGTAAAGGCCTGGACATAGTCATCGGCTGGCTTAAGAACGATTTCTTCCGGCCGCCCGACCTGCACAAGCTTGCCGTCTTTCAAGATCGCGATCCGATCCCCGATCTTAAGTGCCTCGTCCAGATCATGGGTAATAAACACGATGGTCTTATGAAGCTCCGCCTGAAGCTTCATCAACTCATCTTGCATGTCGGATCGGATCAATGGATCAAGGGCCGAGAAAGCCTCGTCCATCAGCAAGACTTCCGGATCGGTCGCAAGGGCCCGGGCAAGGCCGACGCGTTGCTGCATGCCACCTGATAACTGATCGGGATATTTGGCCTCATACCCCGCCAGACCCACACGTTCGATCCATTTCGATGCAGCGGCTTCGCGTTCCTTGCGCGCAGTCCCCTGAATTTCCAGGCCATAGGCCACATTATCCATCACATTGCGATGGGGAAGCAGGCCAAAGCGCTGAAACACCATACCAAGCCGCTTGCGGCGAAAGGCATTGAGGGTCGGGATATCCATGGCAAGGATATCTTCGCCACCAAATGATACCTCGCCCGCTGTCGGATCAATCAGTCGATTAAGATGGCGGATCAGGGTCGACTTCCCAGATCCAGACAGGCCCATGACGACAAAGGTTTCACCCTGTTCAATCGACAAGGACACATCGTGAAGACCAACCGTATGACCGGTTTTGGCAAGGATTTCATCCTTGTCAGCACCACCCTTTGCCAGTTCAAGTGCAGACTGCGGATCAGGCCCGAAGATTTTGAAAATATTGCGGATTTCGATGTAGCTCATTACGAGTCCTCCGCATCGTGCGATCGCTGAGATCGTTTGCCATAGGCTTGGCCGATCCGGTCAAACACCACGGCCAGAAGCACAATCGCAACACCGGCTTCCATCCCAGCACCAACGTCCAGACGTTGAATACCCATCAGGACCTGTTCACCCAGTCCGCGTGCGCCAATCATGGATGCAATGACCACCATTGAGATTGACATCATCGTCGTCTGGTTGATCCCGGCCATGATGTTGGGAAGTGCGAGCGGCAACTGCACACCAAACAGGATCTGCTTGCGGCTGGCGCCAAAGGATCGCGACGCTTCCAGCACTTCCTGATCAACAAGGCGGATGCCAAGATCCGTCAGGCGCATGACGGGCGGGGCCGCATAAATCACCGTGGCGAGGATCGCAGGAACCTTGCCCAATCCAAATAGCATCAGGGCAGGGATCAGATAGACGAAACTCGGCATGGTCTGCATGGTATCAAGGATCGGCAACATGACGGCCCGCAAACGATTGGACATTGCCATGGCAATGCCGACCGGAATACCAATCAGAACCGAAAGCGATGTTGCTACAATCATCAGCGCCAAGGTCTGCATCGCCTTGTCCCACAGGCCCAATGTGCCAATGGCAAACATCGCAACGACCAAGCCGATAACCAGCTTCCAGTTCTTGCTGGCATGCCAGGCGATGGCAGCAATGGCGATCAAGACCACCCACCAGGGCGCACCACGCAGAACCTGCTCCAGCGCGACCAAAACGGTCAGCAAGCTGTCGGCAAAGGCCTCAAACGCCGCGCCATAATTGACCACCAGCCAATCAACAAACTGATTGACCCACTTGCCCAAAGGCACATTCAACTGTTCTGGAAACATGGCGCAATTGGCCCGATCTGCTCAAAAAATCAATGAGCGTAAGAGCCTAACAAGATCATGTGGGCCGCGCGACCGTAAATCGAACTATGACTGACATCTCCTGACTTCTTTTGGTAGCCTATTCTTGGGATTGATAATCCAGAGACCAGCCAAAGCCGTAAATTATAGACAATATTGTTTTCCTGAGAGGTAGCGATGATCACTGTGTTCTTTGATGGAAAATGCGGTCTGTGTTCCAGAGAAATCAATTACTACCGCAAGATCGCGCCGAGCGGCGTTTTCAAATGGCGCGACGTCACCGAACACGCAGGTGATCTTGAAAAGCACGGCATTTCCCTTGTTGAAGGGTTAAAGCAAATGCGTGCTCTGGATTCAGATGGACAATGGCATGCAGGTGCTGATGCGTTCATTTTGATCTGGCGCCAGCTCAACAGATGGCGTGTTTTAGCTGCGGTCGTCGCGCTGCCGGTCATTCGCCAGATCGCAAATCTTGTGTATCGACTGTGGGCCGCATGGCGCTTCAAGCGCCTTACACACTGCCAGTTGGCGGCTGTCGAGGATGGGCCCCGTTAGACCTAGTTTGTTCAATTATCGTCGTTTTTTCTTGCTAAACAAAACACCCCGCAGGATTTCTCCTGCGGGGTGTTTGAGTAATTTGTTGGTGGTGTTGCTTACATCGCACTTTCAACGCGTGCTGCAACATCCGCTGATACCCAGGCTTTCCAGACGTCCGGCTTGGATTTCAGGAAATGCATCGCTGCCCCATCGGGCTTTTCATCATTTTCCTGCATATAGGCCAGCATTTCCGAGACCAGCGCGTTGCTGGTCTCGTAGTTGGTCAGGAAGCTGATCAGGGTTGGTGCGGCGGCTTTGAAGTCGTTATTCACACCAATTGTGATCGTGCTTTGCGGGTAGGCGGTTGCCTTGGTCGGGTTTTCTTCTGTTTTCAGCGCATCAAAGATCGACTTGTCATAAGCCGGTTCTTCAAGACGCGTGCTGTCATAAAGGCCCATCAGCCAGGTCGGCCCCCAATAGTAATAAAGGGCCGGTTTGCCGCGTTTATGCGCCGATGCGATGGCAGCCGATAGGGCCGCACCGGTGCCGGGGCGGAAGTTGGTGAAGCTGTCATCAAGGTCATAGGCACCAAGCTTGGCCGAATTGACCTTTTCACAGACCCAGCCCGATGGACAGTTATAAAAACGGCCTTTGCCGGGTTCTTCGGGGTCTTCGAACAGTTCGGTGTATTTTGGCAGATCATCGACCGATTTCAGATCAGGCGCCATCGGCTCAATCCCGCGATCAGCATCGCCTTCGATAACATAGGTCGGCACAAACCAGCCTTCGACAGCGTCATCGAAGTTAACCCCGATCTGGCTGACATTGCCGGCTTCTTCGGCCTTGGTCCAGGCTTCGGCAACGTTGTCGCGCCAGATTTCCATGACGATATCAACGTCCCCTTTGCCAGCGCCGGTCAAAAGCGGAATGACATCGCCCGGCAGTGCATCGGTCTGACAGCCATAGCCCTTTTCAATGATGAAGCGGGCAACGGCGTTATGGAAAAGCGCACTGTCGTAATTGAGACCGGCAAACATCACCGGTCGATCAATCTCGCATGTGGCATCTTGCGCGTTTGCGCTTGAATGAGAAGTAAATGCAAGGCCAGCGGCCAAAAGCATTGCGGCTCCGGTAGGCAGGGTTTTCATCCTTCTGTCCCTTCGTGGTTGCGGTCCGGAATCGCATCAAATGCATGGTCGGTGCGGGAAGCCCGCAAAGCTTGGGATCAGGTGTGATCCTGAACTTCGATTTGACCGTGCCCCTGATACAGGTGCGGCAATTCTAGACGTGTGGTTAGAATGCGCGCAACCCCCGGTGTCGATTACAACGCCGACGTGATAAGTGTTTTCGTGCTGATATCATTGCAGAATGCTCCTGACAGGGATGGCAGGAGATGTCAGGTAAAGTGATTTACGGTTGTCGGCGCGATCGGTTTAACTCTGCCCGTGAATTTATCGGACTTTGTCGTTATGTTGGGCAAACCAACCAATCGGGCACAGATAATCGGGGGCCGTCATGATGCATACCAACCTGTTCGTTTTTGATATCGAAACCGTGCCCGATATTGATGTTCTGCCGCAGCTGACCGGCGAAACTGCACTCGATCCTGAAACCGGGCGCAAGATGCTGGAAGATTATCATCTTGAAATCACCAATGGCCGTAATGGCTTCCCGCGTCAGCCGTTTCACAAGGTGGTGGCGATCAGTTTCCTGCGCGCGACCATTCAACGTGATGGCGATACCGAAATGTACGAGATCGAAGAATTGCGATCCGGCGGTGAATTGACATCCGAGGAAAAGGACCTTGTGAACGGGTTCTTTGCCTATTGCGGTAAACTTTATCCACGGTTGGTCAGTTTCAATGGTCGTGGGTTTGATCTGCCGGTGTTGAAGTACCGCGCAATGAAACATGGTGTTTCAGCCCGTTGGCTGCATCAGGCATCGAACAAGTGGGAAAACTATACCGCGCGCTATGCGCCCCACTGGCATTGCGATCTGGCCGAAGTTCTATCCGATTACGGCGCCTCGGCTCGCACCAAGATGAACGAGGTTTGCGCCGCCCTTGATCTGCCGGGCAAGACCGGTGTCGATGGCAGCAAGGTTTCCGACATGTATGACAATGGCGAGATTGATGACATTCGCCGTTATTGCGAGACCGATGTCTTGAATACCTATTTGTTGTATCTGCGCCATGCACTTCATACCGGGCTAACCGATCATGATGGCTACAACCATGCGATCAATCTGACCGTAGGTTGGCTTGAAGAACGGGCAGGGGATATTCCCGCCTATCAGGAATTCCTTGATGCCTGGAAGCAATCAAGTGGCGGGTCGTTCAACGTTCTTTGATCTTGAGTGGTATCGTACCCGAAACATGTCTTCAGAAGTGAAGTCCGTCACATTTTGACATCCTGTCCTGCAAATTTGTGTTGAATTAAATGCGAGTTGATCTTAATTGCATTGAATATGCAAGTGAGTTGCAACGCCAGTACGTTTCAACGCGTACCCAAATTCAACAGGGTCAAACTCAACAGGGATCGTTCAAATGGATATCAAGAAACTCGTCGGTGGTGCGGTATTCGGCGCAACAGCGATGGCTGCGACAACCGCGATGGCACAGGAAGTTAATGTCTATTCCCTGCGTCAGGAATTTTTGGTCGAGCCGCTTTTCGAGAAGTTCACCGCTGAAACCGGCATCGACGTCAATGTGATCTTTGCTGAAAAAGGTCTGGTCGAACGTATCAAGCAGGAAGGCGCGAACAGCCCGGCCGATATCCTGATGACTGTCGATATCAGCCGTATCCAGCAGGCAGTTGACGCCGGTGTGACAGAGGCCGTTTCGAATGACACCCTTGATGTCAATATTCCGGCCCACCTGCGTGACCCGGAAGGTCACTGGTTTGCTCTGACCCAGCGTGGTCGTGCGATCTATGCCTCCAAAGAGCGCGTGGCAGAAGGCGAGATCACGTCTTATGAAGACCTTGCCGACCCGAAATGGGAAGGGCGCATTTGCACCCGTTCCGGCACGCATGTTTATAACGTGGCGCTGTTTGCTTCGATGATCGCCGTTCATGGCGAGGAAAAAGCCAAGGAATGGCTGCAGGGTCTTAAGAACAATCTGGCGCGCAAGCCGCAGGGCAATGACCGCGCGCAGGTCAAGGCGATCAAGGAAGGCGTTTGCGATCTTTCGATCGGTAACACCTATTACTACGGCAAGATGCTCGACAATGAAGAACAGCGTCCTTGGGCCGAGGCCGTGAACCTTGTCTTCCCGAACCAGGATGGTCGTGGCATGTCGATGAACATTTCAGGCATGAGCCTGATCGCCGACGCGCCGAACCGTGAAAACGCCATCAAGCTGATGGAATTCCTGGCCGGTGATGTAGCGCAGGGCATCTATGCTGAGGTCAATTACGAATATCCGGTCAAACCGGGTGTCGAGTGGGCCGAAAATGTGAAGTCCTGGGGCACGTTCAAGGCCGATGAAGTATCGCTGGCCGAGATTGCCCGCCTGAGTCCGGATGCCATCAAGATGGTCGATGAGATCGGTTATAACGAATAGTTAAACCGACTGAGTTTGATGAGCTTTTTGAAAGGGGTGGTGTAATGCTACCCCTTTTTCAGTTCCGGCACGTGGTCGAAGACCGGATGCGGTCGCGCATTCGTGACTTCGGGTATGGCTCTTATGTGGTTTTCTTGCTTGCAAAAGGCGGGGCGGGCCCTTTAATTTCGGCCACAGCAAATACAAATCATTCCTAATTGCTGTACGACCTGCAGCTGATCCAAACGAGGCATTTATGATTTCTCTGCGCAAAACCGTTCTTGGTCTTGTTGTTTCCGCGATAGGGTTGTCCATGTTCCCCGCCGCCCATGCCGCAGAGGAAGTTAATGTCTATTCGCTTCGACAGCCCTTTCTGATCGAACCGATGTTCAAACGCTTTACCGAGGAAACCGGTATTCGCGTGAATACGCTTTTCTCGCAAAGTGGACTGGTGGAGCGCATCAAGCACGAAGGGCGCAACACCCCGGCCGATCTGCTTTTGACCGTTGATATCGGCCGCATTCAGGATGCTGTCGATGCAGATATTGCCCAGCCGATCGAAAGTGCCGTTCTGGATGCCAATATCCCCGATCAGTTCCGTGATGAAGACAAGCTTTGGGTGGGTATGACGACGCGTGCGCGCGTGCTTTATACCTCGCTTGATCGGGTGGAGCCGGACGCCATCACGACCTATGAAGAGCTTGCCGATCCGAAATGGAAGGGGCGCATTTGTGTCCGTTCGGGCATGCATGTTTATAACATCGCCCTGATCGCCTCGATGATTGCCCATCATGGTGAAGAAGAAACCAAAGCCTGGCTGACCGGGCTTAAGGACAATCTGGCCCGCAAGCCGCAGGGTGCCGATACCGATCAGATCGAGGCGGTGTCGCAGGGCGTCTGTGACGTGGCGATTGGCAATTCCTATTATTACGGCAAGATGCTTGATGACCCGAACAAGGCAGATGCCGCCAAACAGGTCCGCATCGTATTCCCCAATCAGGGGGGTCGCGGCACGCATGTGAATATTTCGGGTGTGGCGCTGATGAAATATGCGCCGAATAAGGAAAATGCCATCAAGCTTGTGGAATTCCTGTCTGGTGCCGAAGCCCAGCATATGTATGCCGATATCAATTTTGAATATCCGGTCAAACCGGGCGTCGCCTGGTCTGAACAGGTTCGGGCATGGGGCACTTTTGTCCATGATGATCTGCCGCTTAATGTGGTTGCGGCCAATCGGGGTGCGGCAATTCGTCTGATTGATGAGGTCGGCTTTAACGAGTAGACCGTACGTCGATAGAGGGATATCAAGACCGCCCAATAGAACCGTTCGGAGTAGTCCGCGGCGAATGAAACGGAAACAGCCTTGAACAACGCTTGTCAGACGCAAAAGGAAGACGACATTCGGCCAAGCGCCATGGCGGAAACCTTTGATCCGATGCGCACGCCCACCGGACGTCGGGCGATGCTGTGGTTGCCGCGTGGCCAGTCGGCAGCTTGGCTGATCGGGGCGTTTATCGTGGCGGCAATGGTTGCGGCACCGGTTGTTGCCGTCGCCTGGGTTGCCCTGTTCCCGACGGAGAATATCTGGCCACATCTGGCATCCACCATGTTGCCAAGGTACCTTAAGAATACCGGTATCCTGATGCTTGGCGTTGGTATTGGTGTTACCCTGATCGGGGTAGCGTCCGCATGGGTTGTGACCATGTGCCGAATTCCAGGAAAGCGGTTCTTTGAATGGGCGATGCTGCTGCCGATGGCGGTCCCGGCCTATATCGTGGCCTATGTTTATACCGATCTTCTGGAATATGCCGGACCGTTGCAGGGCTTCTTGCGGGACTTGTTTGGCTGGCAATCAGCAGCCGATTACTGGTTTCCCGATATTCGCACCAAGGGTGGTGCGATCATGGTGCTTAGCCTGACACTTTATCCCTATGTTTACATGTTGGCGCGTGCGGCATTCTTGTCACAATCCATTTGCGCGATTGAGGCGGCCCGTATCCTTGGTCGAAGTGCCTGGAGTTCGTTTCTTACGGTCGCTTTGCCGTTGGCGCGGCCGGCAATCGTTGTTGGCGTTGTGATTGCGTTGATGGAAACGCTCAATGACTTTGGCACGATTGATTTCTTTGCCGTTCATACCCTGACGGCCGGTATTTTCAACGTCTGGCTTGGTATGGGCAATGCCGGTGGTGCTGCCCAGATTGCGCTGACTATGTTGGCGGTAGTGTTTGCGTTGATGGTGATCGAGCGCTATTCGCGCCGCCGTCAACGTTTTCATGATACCACCAGTCGTTTTCAGGAGCTGCCCGGCTATGAGTTAACACCGCTCGCTAAGGCCGGTGCTCTTGCGGTTTGTATTCTGCCGATTGTGCTGGGCTTTGTCGTGCCGTCGCTGGTGCTGATTTATTATTCTGTCGGCTATTTTGATCAAAGCTGGACAGCCGATTTCTTTGAATTTGCCGGTAACAGCCTGATGGTTTCAGGGCTTGCGACATTGGTTGCAGTAAGTTGTGCGATGTTCATGGCCTATGCATTGCGTCTGTTCCCGCAGCCTCTTTTGAAGTTCTTGGTGCGTTTTTCATCGGTAGGCTATGCCGTGCCCGGTGCGGTGCTGGCGATTGGGGTTCTGATCCCGTTTGCCCGGTTTGATAATGCCCTGGATGCGATCATGCGCGATACCTTCGGTATATCAACTGGTTTGCTACTAAGCGGGACTGTATTCGCATTGGTATTCGCCTATGCGGTGCGGTTTATGGCGGTATCCTATGGCTCGATCGAAGCAGCCCTTGGCAAGGTTCGACCAAGCATGGATGATGCAGCGCGCACCTTGGGCGAAAGCCCGTGGGGTACGCTGAAACGTATTCACTTCCCGATGGTGCGTGGTGGCATTTTGGCGGCATCGGTGCTGGTCTTTGTCGATGGCATGAAGGAACTGCCGGCAACGCTTATTTTGCGTCCGTTCAATTTTGATACGCTGGCAACTCATGTCTATCAGTTCGCCAAGGACGAAATGATTGAACATGCAGCCCTTGGGGCGCTAACCATTGTGCTTGTTGGTGTGGTGCCGGTGATTATGCTGAGCCGTGCGATTTCAAAATCCCGTCCGGGGCATAGCGGACAATCCTGATGCGTCCAGCCGATGATCGGGCTATCCTGATGAAGGACGGGAATACAAAACAAGACCAAGGGCGGCAGGAAACTTTCGGAATGCAAGCAATCAAACCGGGACTGACAACACTTTCCGATGCGCTCGACATTGCCTTTGCCGAAGTGCCGGTGATGACGCCATCCGAAGAACGCCCGATCAGTGATTGTTACGGTGCGATTTTGCGTAAGGACGTCGTTGCGCAGGTTTCAGTGCCGTCGGTGGATAACTCGGCCATGGATGGCTATGCCCTTCGTCATGCCGATCTGGCCGCGATAGACGGCCCGGTTTCGGTGGTTGGTGCGTCGTTGGCAGGTCATCCGTTTGAGGGAACCCTACCAACGGGCTCCGCGATCCGTATTGCGACCGGGGCTGCGATCCCCGACGGCGCGGATTGCGTGATCATTCAGGAAAATGTCAAAGTCAATGCCGATGAAACCATCATTGAAATTGATGCTGATGTGATCGCAGGCACCAGCTTGCATCAAAACATCCGCTGGCAGGGCGAAGACATCAAAACCGGTGATACAGTTTTGAAGGCAGGCACAATCCTGCGCCCACAGGATATTGCGATTGCGGCCGGGCAGGGCTTTGGCAGCTTGTCGGTTGCACGGCCTCTGAAGGTTGCCGTCTTCTCCACAGGTGACGAATTGGCCAAGCCCGGTGATCCTTTGCCGCCGGGGGGCATTTATGATTCAAACCGTTTCGCAATGATCGGGATGTTGCGATCCATCGGTTGCGATGTCACGGACCTTGGGTTGCTCACTGATGATTTTGATGTGTTGCGAAACGCGTTGGCGAGCGCGGCAAAGTCGCATGACGTGATCATGACATCTGGCGGTGTTTCGGTTGGCAAGGCCGATCTTCTGAAGCTGGTGGTTGAGAGCCTTGGCGAAATCACCGCTTGGAAGCTTGCGATCAAGCCCGGCAAGCCTTTGATGCGCGGCAAGATCGAAGATTGTCTGGTGATCGGGCTTCCGGGGAACCCGGTATCGGTCCTGGTCTCTGGGTTGCTATATGTTTTGCCGTTGCTGCGCCATGCGATGGGCGTGGATCATTCCAAACTGGCGCCAACACGTATGCCGGTCCGTGCCGGGTTTGATTTCAAGCGTGGCACCGGACGCAGGGAATGGTTGCGTGCACGTCTGGTGCAAAATGATGACGGTGAATTTGAAGCGATTGCTTTTTCTTCGACCAGTTCCGGGATGTTGTCATCAATGGTCTGGGCCGAAGGGCTGATTGAACTGCCGGAAAATTGCGGGCAGGTCTCCAAGGGAGATCAGGTTCTTTATTTGCCGCTGCAAGGCCTGCAGTAACTTCATCAAAAATGATCCACATCATTGCAAACGAACATGATTTGCCGGACTGTTGGATCGTTTCCAATCCGCGAAAGTGAATAGAATGACGATATCGGTGACGTTTTGTGGTGCTGCTGGTGGGGTGACGGGATCTTGCTATTTTTTGCAGACCGATCAGGGCAATTTCCTTGTCGATTGCGGTATGTTCCAGGGCAGCAAAACCGTCCGTGAATTGAACTATGGCAAGTTCCCGTTTGAGGCTGACCGGATTTCGGCTGTGTTGCTGACGCACGCGCATATTGACCATACCGGCCTTGTGCCCAAGCTGGTCAAGGCCGGTTTCGGTGGGCCGATTTATGCGACGGAACCGACCTGTGATCTTCTGACCTATATGTTGCCGGACTCCGGATACATTCAGGAAAGCGAAGTCGAACGCCTTAACCGCCGCAATGCGCGGCGCGGTCGTCCGGAAGTCACCCCGATCTATACCCGTGAAGACGCGGAAAATACGCTTTCGCAGCTCAAGACTGTCGACTATCACGAATGGTTGCCGGTGATCGACGGCGTGCGCGCGCGGTTCTGGGATGCTGGTCATCTCCTTGGTTCGGCCTCGATCGAGGTGGAAATTGAGAACGGCGACAAAGACGGTAAACCGACAAGATTGCTGTTCTCGGGTGATGTTGGCACCGGTGAGGCCGTATTTAACGAGGCACCCGAGGCACCAACGGGTGTCGACTATCTGTTCGTCGAAACCACCTATGGCGATCGTAACCGTCCGGTGATGACCGACGAAGAACGCCGTGAGATGCTGCGCAAGGAAGTTCAGGATGCGCTGGGCAATGGTGGCAATCTGGTAATTCCGAGTTTTGCCGTTGCCAGAACCCAAGAGCTGCTTGTTGATCTTGCACATCTTTTCAACCGCGGTCAGTTGCCACCGGCAAATGTCTTTGTCGATAGCCCCTTGGCGCAACGTGCGACCGATGTATTTGCCAAACACCTGAAGCGCGGCGACGCACAGGCGCTGTCGCATCCAAAATTCCATATGGTGCCGGATGTTCAGGCAAGTAAACAGCTCGCACAGGTTACCAGTGGTGCTATCATTATTTCGGCAAGCGGCATGTGCGATGCCGGGCGCATTCGCTACCATCTGAAGAACAACCTGTGGCGGCCTAATTGCACTGTGCTTCTGGTCGGTTTTCAGGCGGCGGGCTCTTTCGGGCGTGTTTTGCAGGGCGGGGCAAAACATGTGCGGATCCACGGCGATGAAATCGAAGTGCGTGCGCGCATTCGGACGTTGGACGTCTATTCCGGCCACGCCGATCAGGATATGCTTTTGCAATGGACCAAGAACCGCTTGCCAGTGGCGCGCCAGATTTTCCTCACCCACGGTGAAGAAGGCGCACGTGCGGCATTCCGAGAAGTTCTGATAGCACACGGCATCGAGGAAAAGCTGATTTCCATGCCGATGCTTGATGATACGGTCACCCTCAAGAAGGGCAAAGGCCAACCGGCTATTCCGGAGGTACGTCTTTCGGGTGAAGAACTTTCGCGCGATGACTGGCATAATCTTTATGCAGGTACAGTAACGGCACTTTCGGAAAAACTTCGTTCGCTTGAAACTGCGGAAGAAAGAAAAGAGATGCTCGAAAAAGTCTTGCGCGATATCGGTTCAGTATGAGAGCAATTGTCCGGGAGCTGAAAGAAGGGCGCAAACCCCGACTTCACGGATTTACTTGCCATAAACAAAGAACCTGTCACCCTGTTAATGGGTTGTGCGGGGAACTGAGATCACTACGCATACGGGCGGGGATATGTCAATCGTAGGGAATTCCGGATATCGGGTTCTGATTTACAGCCATGATACCTTTGGGCTTGGGCATTTGCGCCGTTGCCGTACGATTGCGCATGCGCTGGTATCGCATCGCGATGATGTATCTGTACTGATTTTGTCAGGCTCGCCGATTATCGGCAGCTTTGAATTCCGCTCGCGCGTGGACTTTGTCCGCATTCCGGGCGTGATCAAGCTGTCGAATGGCGAATATACTTCGCTTAACCTCAATATCGATGTCGACCAGATTCTGGCGATGCGAGAATCGATTATTCAGCATACAGCCGATGTGTTTAACCCGGACATCTTTATTGTCGATAAAGAACCGCTTGGCTTGCGCGGCGAGGTCGAGTCTACTCTGCAGATGTTGCGCCATCGTCGCACCCGTCTGGTGATGGGCTTGCGCGATGTGATGGATGATCCGGTGAACCTGCGCGAAGAATGGGACCGCAAGCAATGCGTTCCGGCCCTGGCAAACCTCTATGATGAAATCTGGGTTTATGGCCTCAAGGAAATCTGTAATCCGCTCGAAGGGATCGACTTGCCCCCGGGCGTTGAAGAAAAGATGTCCTATACCGGCTATCTGCCACGTACCGCCACCCGCAGACCCGCACCCGAGCACGGGGCGCTTGGTCTTGAAGAACCGTATTATCTGGTAACGACAGGTGGTGGTGGGGACGGCGTCAATTTGGTCGATTGGGTGATCAGCGCCTATGAAACCGATCCGGACATTCCGGTGCCGTCGCTGGTTGTTCTCGGACCCTTTATGGGACCTACACAGCAAAACGAATTCATGAAACGTGCGGAAAAGATCGACAAACTGTCGGTCATTACCTTTGATGCCAATGTCGAAGTGTTGATGCACAAATCGGCCGGCGTGATCGGCATGGGCGGCTATAACACCTTCTGCGAGATCCTGTCCTTTGACAAACCGGCCGTTATCGTACCGCGTACTGTTCCGCGTCTTGAACAGTATGTTCGCGCCGCGGCGGCAGAAAAGCTTGGTCTGGTCAGAATGCTGACCGAAGACGGTGGTCGCGATCCGCGCGAAATGGCCGACGCACTGCGTGGTCTGATACATCAGCCAAAACCGTCGCATGTGACTGTTCCGAACCTTATGGGCGGATTGGATCGCGTTGGCGAATTGGTTGATCGCTGGCTTCCGCCACAAATGGCCGCAGAATAATCATCGGGAATAGATTTGATGGCACGCGACAATCTGGCAATCGTGGTGAAGGGTTATCCGCGATTGTCGGAGACCTTTATCGCCCAGGAAATTCTGGGTATTCAGCAAGCAGGCATTCCCTATCGGATTGTTTCGTTGCGTCATCCAACCGACAAAAAACGCCATCCGATCAATGATCGCATTTCGGGTGCTGTCGATTATCTACCGGAATATGTCTATCAAGAACCGATGCGGGTTTTGCGCGGCTGGCTCAAGGCCCGGAAGATGGCCGGATATCGTCGTGCCCTGAATATCTGGTGGCAGGATTATCGCCGGGACCGAACAGCCAACCGTGCCCGCCGATTTGCCCAGGCCATGGTCATGGCCGCCGAACTGCCCGATGATGTGACCCGCATCTATGCCCACTTCCTGCATACACCGGCATCGGTCGCGCGCTATTGCGCAATTATGCGCGGTTTGCCGTGGTGCTGTTCGGCCCATGCCAAGGATATCTATACCAGTCAGGACTGGGACATGCGCGAAAAGCTGCGCGATATGGATTGGCTGGTGACCTGTACAAGCGCCAATGTCGATTACCTTCGTAAACTTGCCGAGGATCCGGAAAAGGTCAATCTGCTCTATCACGGACTGGATTTTTCGCGCTTTCCCGAAGACCTTCCAGAAAGACCTCTGCGCGATGGGACGGATGCCGAAAACCCGGTAAGGATCCTGTCGGTCGGACGACTGGTGGGCAAAAAGGGGTATGACGACCTTCTGCGCGCCTTGGCCAAGCTGCCAGCCGACCTTCATTGGCGGTTTGTTCATATTGGCGGTGGCAGTGGTGAAAAATATCAAAAACTTGCGACAGAGCTCGGCATAGCGGACCGCTGTGATTGGCAAGGGGCGCGTGATCAGAAGGAAGTCATTTCGGCATGTCAGTCGTCCGATTTGTTCGTGCTGGCCAGCCGGATTGAGAAGGATGGTGATCGTGACGGGCTGCCAAACGTTCTGATGGAAGCGCAGCTTTGCGGACTTGCTGCGGTTTCGACGGCAATTTCGGCCATTCCTGAACTGATTGAAGACGGCGTAAATGGCAAACTTGTGCCCGAACGTGATCCGGATGCGCTTGCAGTCGCGCTGCAAGTCATGATCACTGATCCTCCCCTTCGCGAAACCATGGGCCGCAAGGGCAATGAGATTGTGCGTCGGGATTTCTCGTTCTATCGCGGCATGAAGGAACTGGCGGAACGTTTCGGTGTTAACTCCCAGTCCGACGAACAGGCTGCAATCCCCGCCGAACAACCCGCCGCAGAGTAGGAGGCACGCACTTGCAGGTCGCCTTTTACGCTCCGCTAAAGCCGATTGACCATCCTGTTCCGTCGGGTGACCGCCTGATTGCCCGGATGCTGTGTGAGGCCCTTCAGTCAGCAGGTATGAAGGTCGATATTGCTGCGCGCCTTCGCAGCCGCGTTGCAGATGGCGATGTCCTTAAACAGGCGCGGCTTGCCGAACTGGGAACCAAGCTTGCAGCCCGTTTATTGCGGCAATACCAATCAGGGTTCCGTCCCAAACCGGATATCTGGTTTACCTATCATCTTTATTACAAGGCGCCGGACTGGATCGGGCCGATTGTCGCTGATGCGTTGGGTATCCCGTATGTGGTGACCGAAGCATCCTTTGCCCCAAAGCGTGCAAACGGGCCGTGGGGGCAAAGCCATCTGGCAGTCGAGACAGCGCTTAAGCAGGCGGATGCCGTTTTCTCGCTCAATCGGGTTGATATGGAATGCCTTGCGCAGGTCTGCCAACCGGATCGTCTGCACTTCCTGCCGCCCTTTACGCGTGTCGCGTCATGGAATGTTGGGCATCGCGCAGTAATTAATCCGGAATGTGTGCGGTTGGTGACAACCGCGATGATGCGGGATGGTGATAAACTGAAATCCTATGCGCTTTTGGCAGACGCACTGGGTCGCCTCAGGCGCAATGGTGTTGATAACTGGCACCTGACAGTGATTGGCGATGGCCCAGCACGTCAGCAGGTCGAAGACGTATTTGAAGAAAGCGGACTTGGTGATGACAAGGTTTCACTAGTGGGGCTGACAACACCTGAACAAACCAAAGATATCCTCGCGCAGTCAGATTTGTTCGTATGGCCCGCGATCAATGAAGCCTTCGGAATGGCGTTGCTTGAGGCGCAGTCTGCGGGGCTTCCGGTTCTGGCAGGGGATACTGGCGGCGTGTCCGGTATTGTTTCATCCGGTGTAACAGGGTGGCTTGTGCCTGTTGGTGATGTCGCGGCTTTTTCAAGCCGGTTGGCGGAATGCCTGGGGGCAGATGTCGCCCTATTGCGTGATATAGGTGCCGCTGGCGCATCGAAAGCAGCTCAGCATCACACGCTTGAAGCCGCAGCCGATCTGCTATCCACCACATTCAAGAAAATCATCCCGGGTCACCTGTCGTCACAAAACGGGCAGGGCCCAGTATGAAACAGATCCGTTTTGCATTGCTTCGCCACGGTGTCACGGCGTGGAATACCGAAAAGCGCATTCAGGGACGGACAGATATCTCAATCAGTCCTGATACAGCTGATTGGTATCGCCAGCACCGCTTGCCCGACAAGTGGGCCAATGTGCCGTGGTTTTCTTCTCCATTATCCCGAACTCGTGAAACTGCAGATGCGCTGGGGATCAGAACCGTTGCCGCCGAGCCCGCGTTCATTGAGATGGACTGGGGCACGTGGGAAGGTGAAAAACTGTCGGATCTTCGCGCAAGAATGGGGGAAGACCTACGCGACAATGAAGACCGGGGTTGGGATTTTCGTCCCGGCGAAGGTGAAAGCCCGCGTGATGTATTGAACCGGGTTGAGACATTCCTAAAAGATTGCGACCTGCCGGAATTTGGTGCGGTCACTCATAAGGGCGTGATACGTGCTGTCTATGCTGCGGCACGTGGATGGGACATGATGGGCAAAATTCCAGACAAACTCGATTGGCACTGTTTACAAGTGTTTCAGTATTCTGATGAGGTCGGGTTCTATGTTGAAGCACTCAATGTGCCACTTCCGCCCGCGCAGGAGGGCGCGTGATGAGTGATGTCATGGTCTATGTTCAGCACTTGCTTGGCATTGGTCACGTGCGCCGCATGGCGTTGATCAATCAGGCGCTTCGCGATGAAGGGCTTGGCGTTACGGTCGCAAGCGGCGGTGTGCCCGATGACAGCCTTGATTTCGCGGCTAATGAAGTTGTTCAGCTTTCCCCGTGCAAGACATCCGATACTGGTTTCTCAGGGCTTGTTGATCCGGAAGGGAACGCATTGGGGGACGACTGGCATGAAGAGCGTAAAAGACAACTCCTGACCTCGTTCAAGGAAACGGCGCCGAAACTGCTTTTGGTCGAAATGTTCCCGTTTGGTCGCCGCGCATTTCGGTTCGAATTGATTCCGTTGTTTGACGCGGCGGTTGAGGCAGGCATTCCCATCATTTGTTCTGTCAGAGACCTTTTGGTGCGTAAAAAAGACATCGGCAAAACGCGATGGATGCGTGATATCGCGCGGAAATACCTTGATGCTGTTTTGGTACATGGAGATCCGCGACTGTTTGGTTTTGATCGCAGCTTTGAGTTTGCCGACGATATATCTGATCTGATCACTTACACCGGCTACGTTGCACCAAAGGTTGCCGATGACGTCTCGGAACGTGAGGAGGCGGACCGTCAAGGTGTTCTCGTTTCCGCCGGCGGTGGTGCCGTTGGGGCAGAGCTGATCAGGCTTGCAATTTCTGCCCGCGCGCATTCGCAAAAATATAGCGACGCTATTTGGGATATTGTCGCTGGGCCGCATTTTCCCTCGGATCAGTTCGACCTTTTGTGCGGTCAGTTGCCCGACGGTGTGATCCTGCATCGGTTCTTGCCCGATTTCCGTGAACGGATGGCGCGTGCCGCCGTTTCCGTTTCACAGGCCGGATACAACACGCTGATGGATGTTTTGGCGACGCGAACGCCGGCGGTCATGGTGCCGTTTGCAGAAGGCGGCGAAAGCGAGCAAACCGAACGTGCAGAAGTCCTTGCCTATGAAGGGGTTATTTCCCTGCTTGATCTTGATGGCCTGTCTGCGCAATCATTAGCAAAACAAATAGATAACGCCAGACAGCCAAGCGGGATTAAAATCGCGCTGGATGGCGCAAAAAGAACTGCGTCAATCATCGCAGAAAAGATCAAAGGGCAGGCATGAGCAGCTGGGACCAATTACGCGCAGAGCTTGATCTGTGGCAGTCGGAAGAACGGATTGCCACCGCGTGGTGGCGTGACGACGATGCTGTTTCTGTGACCCCGGCGCTTGAAACGCTTCTGCGATTTGAACAGGACTATAAAGTGCCACTCGCACTTGCGGTTATTCCGGCGGCTTTGCAGGACGACCTTGTCGAACGTCTTGTCGAAACCCTTGATACCCGTGTGTTGCAGCATGGTTGGTCCCATCAGAACCACATGCCAGAGGGACGCAAGAAACAGGAACTCGATGACGTTCGCGATATTGGCGATGTCGTTGCAGATCTGCGGCATGGGTTTTCGGTTCTGCAATCGCGTTTTGGCAATCGTTTCTTGCCGGTCCTGGTGCCGCCATGGAACCGGGTCGCCGACGATGTCGTGGCGGCTTTGCATTCCCTTGGCTTTTGCGGGATCAGCACATTCAATGCCCGCAAGGCGGCAGAGCCGTACAAAGGTATCATGCAGGTCAACACGCATGTTGATGTCATTGATTGGCGTGGAACGCGCGGCTTTGTTGGCGAAAACGCTGCACTTGGCGCAATGATTGAACATCTGTCAGCGCGGCGAACAGGGCAGGTCGACGCGGATGAACCGACGGGAATTCTGACACATCACCTTGTCCATGACGAGGCCACTACGAAGTTCCTTGATAATCTGTTTTCTATGGACCATTCAGCTTTGCGCTGGTTGAGAATACCCGGAGTATTTCCATGGCAATAAGGCCAAAACAACACGTGGAACCTGAACAGGCGCCCAAGGCCGCCCCCCCCAGTGAGCCAAGCACCGTGCCAAGCACTGTGGACCCGGTAAAGCCAGCGGGTGTTGGTGACAGTGAAGTCCAGACGATGGGCTATCCATCCAAACTGATGGCCCCTGATCTGGCAAAATCAATTGTCGGGCTGCTGATTTGCGGGGTTATCGCGCTGATCCCCGAGATGCTCGCAATCATTCAATGGACGTCGGCCGGGCTTGCTTTGCTGTTCGTTTTCTATTTTGCCCGCACGGTTATCCGTTTCCAGTCAAAGATCTATGTATCGGAATACGGCATCCGGCTTTCAAGCCTGCGCGGTGGAACGGCTTTTGCCTGGCCGGAACTTTCGAAGTTCCGCTTGCGTTACTTTAGTACCAAGCGCGATGGCAACAAGGGATGGTTCGAGCTGACCCTGCAGGCCGGGGATGCGAAAATTGTCGCAGAATCAACACTGGACGGTTTTGACGATCTCCTTGAAATTTCTCGTGATTGGGCGAAAGATAACCAGCTGCTTGTCGATGACGTCACAAGAACAAACTTGATGCGCATGGATGAGGCCGAAACACTGGTTAAGGCCGCAGCATCCGAACGCAAACACGGTGGTATCAACTAGAATGACCGATATTCTGCGCATCAAGGATCTGAAAGTTGAATTCGTACTGCCGCACATGCGTGTCAAGGCTGTCGAAAATGTAAGCTTTCGCATCGGTGCGCAGGAAACCGTGGCACTGGTTGGTGAGTCGGGATCGGGCAAAAGCACCATTTCGCAGGCAATCATGGGCCTGTTGCCAAAGGTGGCCCAGGTCACCAAAGGATCTATCATCTTTGCAGATCCGAAAAAGCCCGGAACTCGGGTGGATATCGCCATGCTGGATCGGTCGGGCTCTGACATGCGCGCCATTCGCGGTGGCCGGATTTCGATGATTTTCCAAGAACCGATGAGTTCCCTTTCGCCGCTCCACACAATCGGCGATCAGATATGTGAGGCCGTGAAACTTCATCGCAAGGTCGGATCGGCCGAGGCGCGTGAACTTGCCGTTGAAATGCTGACACTGGTCGGCTTTCCGCAGCCCAAGCGTTCGCTGAAAACTTATCCATTCGAACTTTCCGGTGGCCTTCGTCAGCGCGCAATGATCGCGATGGCACTGGTGTGTCGTCCGGCCTTGTTGATTGCGGATGAACCGACAACCGCCCTTGATGTAACCATTCAGGCGCAAATTCTGCGTCTGATCAAGGAAGTGCAGTCAGAATTGCAGATGTCGGTACTGTTGATCACCCATGATCTTGGTGTCGTTGCCAACATGGCTGACCGGATGGTGGTGATCTATGACGGGCGGGTGGTCGAGGCTGGTAAAACCGACGATGTGTTCATCAATCCCGGCCATACATATACACGATCATTACTTGCGGCGGTTCCGCATTTTGATATGGGACCGGACGAAAGGTTGCGTCCGCTGCGCGAGATCAAGCCGAAAACCGGCAGCCTGCTTGCCAGTGCAGGTGATGGCGATACACAACAAAATACATCAGATGTTCCGGCAACTTTGGCCCTGCACCCGACCATGGCCAGCGAGCCGGTTCTGGCGGTTCGCCATCTCAGCAAAAGCTTTACCACGCGCAAAGGTAACTGGATTAAATCCGAAGAGCGCCTTGTGCCCGCAGTGTCTGACGTCTCACTGACGGTTAATCGAGGCGAATGCGTTGGTCTGGTCGGTGAAAGTGGTTGTGGCAAAACGACCCTTTCCAAACTGATCATGCGGGCGATGAGCCCGGATGAAGGTTCCATTCTGTTTCGCGGTGAAAGCGGACAGATGACAGAATTGACAGGGCTTGATGAAGATCAGCTCAATCCGTACCGAAAACGGATACAATTTGTTTTTCAGGACCCGTTCGGATCGCTTAATCCGCGGATGACGGTTCAGGATATCATCACCGAGCCCATGCTTATTCACGGTGTCGGGGATAGTAACTATCGCCAGAAAATGGTGCTGGAACTGATGGACCTGGTTGGTCTTGATCCGCGTTTTCTGAACCGGTATCCGCATAGTTTCTCAGGCGGGCAGCGCCAGCGTATCGGGATCGCACGTGCGCTCAGTCTGAAGCCGGACTTGTTGATTTTCGATGAGCCGACATCGGCACTTGATGTATCGGTTCAGGCGCAAATACTTAATCTTTTAAAAGACTTGCAGCGTGATCTTAATTTGACCTATCTGTTCATATCACACAATCTTGCGGTCGTGGATTACGTTGCAGACAGGATTGCCGTGATGTGTGCTGGGCGAATTGTTGAGTCCGCACCACGTGAAGTGCTGTTTAAAAACCCGATGCATCCCTACACGCAGGCACTGCTGCACGCCGTGCCATTTGCCGATCTGGATCACCTGCTTGATTTCGACAAGATAATGGATGGCAAAGCATCTGATCCATCCCGGTGGCCAGCCCCGTTCACGATCAATCAGACCAGCGAGCCCAAGATGATGCAGGTCGCTGAAGATCACTTTGTTCGTGCCGAACGTGCCGATTTTACGGAGATCGCCATATGATCAATGTGTTAAACCCGTCGATGTCTAGAATTCATCGTGCCTTTTCCGGCCTTGTGATGACGACAGGTTTTCTGGCGGCAAGTGTCTTGGTCGCACCGGCGCATGCAGAAGTCCCTTATTTCGAGGATGCGGTTGCAAGCGGGTCTTTGCCGGCAATGAACGACCGCCTGCCAGAACATCCGCATGTGATTGACTTTGCAGGCGAGGGTAAGGAAATCGGCAAATATGGTGGGGAATTTGTTACCGTCATGGGGCGGTCCAAAGATATCCGTATGGCGGTTGTCTATGGCTATGCCCGCTTGATCGGCTATGATCAGGACTTGAACCTTCGCCCGGATATCCTTGAAGCGCTTGATGTGAATGAAGAAGGCAATGTCTTCACGTTGCATATCCGCAAAGGTCACAAATGGTCAGATGGGGAGCCATTCACGGCCGAGGATTTCCGCTATTACTGGGAAGATATCGTCAATAATGATGAACTGTTTCCGGTCGGGCCGCCGCGTTTCCTGTTTGTCGGGAATGAACCGGCAACCTTTGAAATTCTTGACGAATATACCGTTCGCTACAGCTGGTCACAGCCGAACCCGTTTTTCCTGACCGAACTGGCAGCAACCCGCCCGCCATTTATTTATCGTCCGGCGCACTACCTGAAGCAGTTCCACGAGGATTATCGCGATGCGGACGAACTTCAGGCGATGGTTGAAGAACGCGGTCTGCGTAGCTGGGCTGTGCTGCATACGGACATTGATCGTCCCTACAAGCTTTCCAACATTCATCGCCCGTCGCTCGAGCCATGGCTGATCACGACAGAGGAACCCTCTGATCGCTTCGTCTTCGTGCGAAACCCGTATTATCACCGCGTCGATCCCGAAGGTAACCAGCTTCCTTACATCGACCGGATGATCTTCAATATTTCGAACGCAAAGCTGGTTCCGGCCAAAGTCGGCGCGGGCGAGGTCGATCTGCAAAGCAGAATTCTGTCGCTCAAGGACTACACGTTCCTGAAGCAATCCGAAGCCAATCAGAACTATGATGTGCGTCTTTGGGATGTTGGGGCGGGGGCTTATGCCGCATTGTATCCCAACCTGACCTGCAGCGATCCGGTCTGGCGCGAAGTTCTGCGCGATGTGCGTTTCCGTCGTGCACTGTCGTTGGCGATCAACCGCACCGAAATTAACCGGGTCATGTTCTTTGGTCTGGCGCAACCGACCAACAATACCGTCTTGCCAAAAAGCCCGTTATTCAAACCGGAATATCGCGAAAGCTACACCGATTTCGACGTCAAGGCCGCAAACCAACTGCTTGATGCAATGGGGCTGGATGAACGCAATGGCGAAGGTATCCGTCTTTTGCCTGATGGACGCCCGATGGAAATCATTGTCGAGACGTCCGGGGAAAACCCCGAACATGACGATATGCTTGAGCTGGTTGGCGACAGTTGGCGTCAGGTTGGCATCAAGCTGTTCGTCAAGGGCCTGCAGCGCGAAGTGATGCGCAACCGCGCCTATACCGGCGAGACGATCATGTCGATTTTCAACGGTATTGATAACGGCCTTGCGACGCCCAACACTGCCCCTGATGAATTCGTTCCTGTTCTGCAAGACAGCCTGCAATGGCCGAAATGGGGGCAGTATTATCAAACGGACGGCGAGGCGGGTGAAGCACCCGATATGCCAGCCGCCCAGGAACTGATGAAACAGTATCGCAAGTGGCAAACCAGCAATGAAGCGGGCCAGAAACAGGCATGGCAGGCCATTCTCGATATCAATTCGGAAAACATGTTCTCCATCGGTTTGATCGGCAACGTGCCGCAACCGGTCGTCATCGACAAGGACATGCGCAACGTGCCCGAAAAAGGCATCCATAGCTGGGAGCCGGGCGCGTTCTTTGGGATTTACCGACCTGAAACCTTCTGGTGGGACCGGTAATCTTTTAACTAAAAACGTGTTGTTTTGCGCCGTTGAGGGAATGGCGTGAAACAACCTCGGGGGAGCAACAGCGCCGATGCTGACTTATCTGGCAAGACGGCTTTTCGTGATGATACCCACGCTGTTTATGATCAGCGTGCTGGTGTTTGTCATCATTCAGCTGCCACCCGGCGACTTTCTGACCACATATCTCAACGAGCTTCAAGCACAGGGCGAGGCGGTTGACCCGGCCAAGATGGAGTTTCTCAAAAGGCAATATGGCCTGGATCAGCCGATCTATATTCAATACGCCGAATGGGCCTGGGGGCTTTTGCAAGGCGATCTCGGTTTTTCATTTGAATATAACCTGCCTGTGAGTGATGTGGTCGGTGATCGGCTTTGGCTGTCGCTAGTG
>ENA-ORCZ01000351-ORCZ01000351.1-marine-metagenome-genome-assembly--contig:-NODE-351-length-23544-cov-4.014659_pt1 | contig 23544 bp, 21 predicted proteins | sample MGYA00237785_ERZ508519 | MGnify/ENA primary metagenome ERZ508519 (study PRJEB26189, sample SAMN06268790) | marine metagenome | isolation source: Bioluminescent Bay, La Paraguera, Puerto Rico | place...
ATCCTGGCCTATCGTTTGGGCGATCTCAGCCAGGTTTATCCGATTGCACGCGGGTCTTCGCCGCTGATTGTTGCAGCGGTGTCCGTGTTGGTCATGGGGGTTACCCTGCATGTCAGCGAGTGGCTGGCGATTGTTATCATCGGGGTTGGCATCATCAGCATGTGCATCACGCGACAAGCCGATGGCATGCGTAACCGCAATGCTGCCCTTGCCGCGATCATCACCGGTTGCTTTATCAGCAGCTATTCACTGGTGGATGGCACCGGTGCGCGGTTGGCCGGAACGGCGCTTGGCTATTACAGCTATCAGACGATTGGCAACGTCGTGATCTTCGCCGTGATCGTGACTTTCATGCGCCCGCGCATCCTTGCCGATATCGCGCGATCTGGCAAAAAGGTCTTTGCAATTGGCGGCACCGCGTCCTTTGCTGCCTATGCCACTGTGATGTGGGCCTTTACACAGGCGCCGATCCCGCTGGTCGTCGCCCTGCGTGAAACCGGCATTGTCTTTGCCCTTTTGATCGGCGTGTTTTTCATGGGCGAGAAGCTTAATCTGGTGAAGCTGTCCTCGACCATGATGACGCTGGGCGGGGCGATTATCCTGCGACTGGCACGCAGCCTGTAACCGCCCCTACCCGAATTCAGTTTCAGAACAAGCGATCAGACCCGCGTGCGCGGCGTGCGGCGGGTACCGTCTTCGAACCGTGAAAGTTCCATCCCCTTTAACGTGATGGATGGCTGTCCGGTCGTGATCCAGTCGGCCAAAACCTTGCCTACCACCGGCCCCATGGCAAAGCCGTGGCCTGAAAAACCTGATGCGACGAAGAAGTGTTTGGGGTTGTCGAATTGATCAATCACCGGCACCGCGTCAGGGGTGACATCAATATCACCCGCCCATGTATCGACAATGCCAACGTTCTTGATCTGCGGCAGGACGTTTTGCAGGTTGCGCATCGCATTTTTGACGCGCACCTCATAGGGCTCCGCCTGATTGGTGCGTCGACCAATCATCGGTTGTTTGGCAGCATCCGAGCCCGGCATGCGATCGACCAGATCATCAAAGAACCGCTTGTTAAAGTGGAACTTGAAGGTCGCCCAGTTATCAAACAGACCTGGCATGAAATCGCGGGCATACTTGAACCGACCCAGTGTCAAATCAATGTCGGTCATGAATTCATCGGCGATGTTCATTGATCCATCTGCGCGTTGACGAAACGCCAGTCCAGCCGCCAGCGTGCCCGCAGCCGAAATGTCGGGTACGGGTGTGGTGCGGATCACCGTCCCGCGCGTGGTTTGTTGCGGTAAACGCCGCCCGAACTTGGCGACGAATTTATGCGTCGCCGCCCCGGCCGCACAGATGACGTATTTGCATTTGATCTCGCCCTGCTCGGACACCACCGAACTGATCGCGCCGGCCTCTGTTTCAATCGAAAGTGCGCCGCAGCCCTCGGCAATCACAGCACCCAATTCACTGGCGCGTTTGGCGATTGCCGGGGCGGCCTTTTTCGGTTCGGCCTGCCCGTCTGAGGGCGTGTAGATCCCGCCAACACCCGGCGTGGTGATCCCCGGTGTCAGTTTTTCGACCCCCTTGGGGTCAAGGACCTGGGTTTCGATGCCAAAGTGTTTGGTGTCGTTAATCCAGCCTTCGAATTCCGACATTTCCTTGTCATCACGGGCGACAAACAGCACCCCGCCCTGACGCCATTCCAGATCGGCATTCAGTTCCTTTTCAAGACCTTGCCAGATCTTGTTGCATTCAATCATCAATGGCAGTTCAACCGGGTCACGCCCCTGTTGGCGGACAAAACCCCAGGCACGACCGGACTGGTGTGATGCGATGGTGTCCTTTTCCAGAAGCACGACTTTCATGCCGGCCTTGGTCAGGTAATAGGCGCTGGAGGATCCGTGAATGCCGCCGCCGATGACAACGACGTCGCATTCCTTGGGCAGGGTGATTTTCGGATAATTCGTCATGTGGGGACCTAAAGATTGGTTTTGGTGGCAATTCAATTTGGTGTGTGGCGGGAACCACGTTATGTTGCGCGCCAACAAATCTCAACCAAATCAGGTGCCACCATGTCTGATCATGCAAAAAAACAGTCCCCCGCCACCGTAAGTGCACAGGCGCTTGGCTGGGTCGATGAAGCCACCAAATCCGTCACACCACCGCTTTATCCGTCGACCACGTTCGAACGCAACACGGATCTGAGCTATCATGACGGGCGCTGCTATACGCGTGCGGACAACCCGACCTATGATCAGGCCTGTGCCGTCCTGAACGAACTTGAAGGCGGTTCTGAAACCCGCCTGTTTGCCTCTGGCATGGCGGCTGCCGTTTCTGTTTTGCATGCGCTGAACCCGGGTGATCATGTCGTCGCGCCGAAGGTAATGTATTGGGCGCTGCGCAGCTTCATGCTTGATAGTGGTGTGCGTGCCGGACTGAGCTTTGATTTTGTTGATAATGCCGATATCGCCGACTGGGAAAAGCATATCGTTGTCGGCAAGACCAAGCTGGTATGGCTCGAAACCCCGGCCAACCCGGATTGGCAGATCACCGATATCGCCGCTGTTGCCAAACTGGCCAAGGCCGCTGGTGCTATTGTTGCGGTTGACAACACTGTTGCCACGCCGCTTCTAACCCGTCCGATTGATTTTGGTGCCGATATCGTCATGCATTCGGCGACCAAATATCTGAACGGTCACAGTGACGTTCTTGCCGGGTCCCTGACCACAGCCAAGGACAGCGAGTTCTGGCAGCGTGTTTGCAAACAGCACGCCTCGGGCGGTGCCGTTCTGGGCGTGTTTGAAACGTGGCTTTTGCTGCGCGGGATGCGCACCCTTTCGATCCGTGTGGAGCGCGCCAGTGCCAATGCCATGGCGATTGCCAAGCATTTCGAAAACCATCCGGAAATCGAACAGGTTCAGTATCCGGGCCTTGAAAGCCATGTTGGTCATGACATTGCCAAAAAGCAGATGTCAGGTGGTTTTGGCGGGATGTTGTCGCTGCGCGTCAAGGGTGGTGAAAAGCGTGCGGTTGATTTCCACAACCAGTGCAAACTGTTTAAACGCGCGACATCGCTTGGCGGGGTTGAAAGCCTGATCGAACATCGATCCTCGGTCGAGGGGCCGACCAGCCCGGTACCGGCAGACCTTCTGCGTCTTTCGGTCGGGATCGAAGATTGTGATGACCTTGTTAACGACCTTGAAACGGCCTTGCGCTTAAGCAAATAAGACACATCCGTTTTCAATCAGGAATCAACTGATCGATGCCCAAGTCGATGCCGATCCAAATCGCAGTCAGATCATGGACACGTGCCGTCAAACGCAGTGTCGGTGTCTCTGTGGTTGCGCTGGCATCGACTATCCTTCCCATCGCCCCGACGATTGCACATGATAGTAATACTTCCCAGGGCAGCCTGACCGACGTCAATGCCCTGCCCCCGGCGCCGGGTTTGATTTTTGACGTGGTGGCTGGCGAATACATCATGTTTGATGCGCTGGTCGAACGGCTGTCAGGTCGCAAATACATCCTGATCGGTGAAAAGCACGACAATCCCATCCACCATCACCATCAGGCACAGCTGGTCAACGCACTCAGCAAGTCGGATGAGCGTCAACGTGCAATTGTCTGGGAAATGTTCACCCGTGATCAACAGGCATCGCTTGAATACAGCTGGCAGACGCTTCCGGTTTCGGAACTCGGACCAGCGATGGCGTGGGAAGATCGCGGTTGGCCATCATGGCATGACTACGCGCCGATTGCGCAGGCTGCGCGCGACAACGGTTTGATGATGGTGGCGGGTAATCTGCCGGATGATCTGCTTAAACCCATGATCAGCAATGGCAACGATGCCCTGCCCGATGATCTGGCCGCCAAGCTTGATTTGCCGGATATGCCGACAGAAATACTTGATCGCTTCAATGTCGAAATCGCCGAGGGGCATTGCAATATGCTGCCTGAAAGCATGCTTGGCGGCTTTTCCGCCGTTCAGTTTGCCCGCGATGCGTCGCTTGCCCGTGCAATGAGCGATGCGGCCAATATTGACGGCATTGATGGTGCCTTCCTGATTGCGGGCGCCATGCATGTCCGCCACAGCATTGCCACCCCCTGGCATTTGCAGCGCTATGAACCGGATCTTGAGGCGCGCGATATCGCAGTCGTCAGCCTGATCGAGGCAGATGATCCCGGCCCGGACGCATCAAGCGTCGAGGATTATGCCATGCGGTTTGGGGCGCCCGACGACATCGATTTCATGTGGTTTACCAATGACATCGCGCGTGGCGATCCATGCCAGAACTTGGGAATGGGGCAATAACCCCAAACCCCGTTCAGCCAAGCTTTTCGGATTATTTGATTTTGCGCGGTAACCAGTCGGTGGTCGCAACCGGTTTGCCTTTGTGTGAACGCATCACGCGCGGGCGCACGACTTCCTTGGCCTCGGGCGTGGTCGCGGTTTTGCGGACAGAGGCATAAAATTCAACCAGTTCGTCGAACGGGATGATCGTTCCGATCCCTTCCTTGTAGGCCTTGGTAAAGGGTGGATGATTGCGCACGGTCACGCTGAGATGTTCGACCGTGTGATGACCGAACTGCGCCCAGATGCTTTCAAGAAAATGAATGGTTTTCGGATCAACCGATTTTAGCCGCACATCAGGTCGGGATTCTTCCATCACGGCATAAAGGTTCGGTTCGACCGGGCCGAATTCCTCGGCGACAAAAATGGCGGGCATCAACATGTTGCCGTGATAGTTCGCGCCGTAATAGGCCTGCGCCAGATACAACAAACGATGCAGTTTTTGCGGCTGCAGATATTCGTTGTCATTGAGTGCGAGGTCAATGAACCTGAATGCGGCATCAAATACCGTATTGAGAACCGGCTTGTTCTTCATGCTGTGCCCGATGGTCATGGGATACGATCACGTGTTACCATGGATCATAAAACCTATGGCAGAGACCAACAAGCATCACCGATCAGCTTTTTAAATTTTCGGGAAAAGCAAAGGTTTGAAGTACCGATGGGCAGGCCCGCCTAAACGGTCGCATCCAGATTCTTGCCGCGCACGCCCACACCGTGGGCCACCGCGTTGACCACCGCATAAAACGATGTACCGCTATTGGCCGACAGGTCAAACGGGATCGACGGATCAAGCAGGCTGGCAAAATCGATCTCGCTGGGCATATCGACAGCACCCTCGCGATCACTTGCGCGACGGGCAGCGGACAGGTTGCGCTGTTCGGTGCGCTGGTCCTTCTGTTCGCCGGGATTGCCCTGCCCCGATTGACGTTTGTTTTTGCCATCGACATAGGCATTAAACAGAACACCGTCATCATCGGGGTCATAGGTGTAGTTCTGAGACGATGCCTCAACCTGATTGTCCCGGTCGGCTGTTGCCACACCGCGCGCACCAGCAGGCGCAAGTCGGCCATACTGGCCAACCTGTGAAACTGTCTGTGCGTTTTGGACCGGTGCGATCATGTTCCTCTGCCTTGGCGAAAGACCGATATGGGCTAAGAGCTAATTCAACCCATGCATTATACATGAATATATAGTGATACGGCAGGAAATTCGCAATTCCTGCCCCTCACCTTAGTTTCGCGGCGTCTTAATCGCCTTCGAATTCAACCAAGTGGAATTCTTCGATACCGCGATCGCGGATTTTCTGCGCCCCGCCAAGATCAGGCAGATCAATGATAAAGGCACAACCTGCGACCTCTGCCCCGATCTTTTCGACCAGATCAATCGCGGCAAGGGCGGTGCCACCGGTTGCAATCAGATCATCCATGATCAGAACACGACTGCCCGGTTTGACGGCGTCCTTGTGGATTTCGATGACGTCGGTGCCATATTCGAGTTCGTACTCGACACCGACCGTTTCGGCCGGGAGCTTGCCCTGCTTGCGGATGGTAACAAAACCGACACCAAGGGCCACGGCAACCGCCGGGCCGATCACAAAGCCACGCGCTTCGATCCCGGCGATCATATCGATCTTCTTGTCCTGGAATTCGGCGGCGAAGCTGTCGATCACTTCGCTAAGACCATAGGGGTCCTCGAACAGCGTCGTGATATCCCGAAACATGATGCCCTTTTTCGGGTAATCGGGAATGGTACGAATCAACGACTTGATCGACATGGGATACTCCGGCCAGATATCAGGAAATGCGACTTCGCAGATCAAAAGCCATGACTATCACAGCCAGATCACATACGGCGTCACTTGATGCCTGAAACAGAGTGAATTGGCAAGGTACATCCCATCAGCCGCACCTTGCCAGAGCAAAGCTTTTAAACGCGTCAAGCCGCGTGCGGTGTGGACAGACGCGGGTTGATATGTGCGACAGACGGTACCGCCGCAACAAAGTCATTGGCGAGCTTCTTGCTGATTTCTGCGCGTGTTCCACGCGGCAAGCCGGTTTGCGCCGCCTGACGATTGCCCCAAACGGCCCGGTAAAGGCGATAATCATGGTCATTGATCTGACCGAATACTTTTTCGACTTCCATCAGAGTCTGGACGTAACTCTTTTTCATGTCAGTCATCCTGTTGCTCGTTGGTTTTCGACGGTTTTGCCCATCGAATTTTGTCGCATCGATTTTTGTGATGCGGCGTTTACAGAAGCCATATAGTCCTAACTTCATGGCCGCTCAACTGCAGCACGGTGACAAGATCGGGAAGAATTTGTGACAGTTTGCCCAATTCTTCCAATCCCCCAAAATAAGCCTTTCCTGAGGTTAGAAGATTTGTGCCAGTTTGCGGCTTACCAACCATATAAAAACGGCCCGTCTTCAAAACAGAAGACAGGCCAAAAAATTTCGATAAATGCGCAAACGACGCGTCCAAAACGCTCGGCTCAGGACCTAGTTCAGTTTTTTGGCCGCTTCGGCCTGTTTGGCTTCTTCGTCGATCTGCTTTTGCAGGGCATCGCCATATTCACCGTAAATCCGCCCCTCAAGCGACAGTTCCAGAAAACGGATGTAATCGTTCTGGTCGGTGATCTTTGCGCGCGCGACGTCGATCACGTCAAACGGGCTTGCCGCATCCAGACCGTATTTGCGGATCAGTCCCAGCATTTCTGCGGTGATCTGATCAAGCTTCTTGCGGGTGTCGCTATAGGAAAGCGTCATCAGATTGTCCTGTGTATCGAATGAGTTTGTTGGGCTGCTTATGCCTGTTTGTCGTTGGGCTTGCAAGCCCCGCAACGTTGAAAACAGCCCGTTTGGCGATACGAACTATACCAATTCAATTCGCCCCGCTTGAGGCATATCAAAGCACTTTTTCCGCGATCATGCATGGTTCACAAGCCCGCGAAACAGAACAAAAAACATCCTGTTCCGTCGGGTTTATTGAAGCCTATGCCATCGGGGAGTTATCATGCGCATCCTGTCTGCCTTCAACGCCATGAGCATTCGCAAACGCTTTATGTGGGCGTCCGCATTTGGCGTCTCTACCACTGTGATTATTGCGCTTTTGATGATGACTGTGGTGGAGGAAAAAGCCATGGATGAAAAGCTTCATCAGCTAAGTGAAAACGAGCTGACGTCGCTGCATGCGCTGATTGTCAACGTGATGGCTGCCCGCCCCGATGATGTCGATGATATCGGCATTCAGGTTTTCAACAACTGGTTTGACAGCCGCAATGGCGACTATCCGGGCGAACTCTGGTCCGCATGGGGACCGACCACCATGGCCTATATGGAAGAATTCGGCGACAAGCCACTTAAAACCCCGCGCGACGAGATTGATATCGAGGCCATCGAAACCGGCAAGATGATTGGCCGCTATACCGATAATGGCACCTACCGCCTTTCGATGCCGATTGTGCTGGGTGAAACCAAGGGTGCAGATCGCGAAGTCTGCTTTAGCTGCCATGGCGCGATGGAGGCAGAGACCGGTGACGTAATCGCCGTTCTGTCCTCAAGCCTTTCCGTCGCACCCGAACAGGAAAAAACCAACCGTATCCTGATTGGTATTGTTCTGGGCGGTCTTGCAATCGCGATTGCCACCATCATTGGTATGCGCGTGCTGCTGTCACGCATTGTCACCGGCCCGCTCTCTGACCTTGGCAACGACATGAATGCGCTGGCCGATGGCAATACCAACTTTGAAATCAACGCCCTGTCACGCCAGGATGAAATCGGCGAAATGGCGAAATCGGTTGATGTTTTCCGCACCAATGCGATTGCCAAAAAACAGATGGAAGCCGAACAAAAAGAAGAATCCAGACGCCGCGAAGAACGCATGCAAAGCCTTGAACGCCATATCGGCAGTTTCGAAGGCGTGATTGCGCAAATCGTCGGTGCGGTCTCGGCCTCGGCCGAACGCATGCAGACAACGGCACGCGGTCTTGTCGATTCAGCCGACCGGGCCAGCAAAAGTGCAACCACAGTAGCCGCTGCGTCCGAACAAGCCACGGTGAATGTCCGTACTGTGGCCGATGCCGCCGACCATCTGTCTGAATCCATTTCCCAAATCGGGGAACAGGCACAGCAATCGACCCAGATCGCAGCAGAGGCATCACGAGAAGCCGCCCAGTCGTCCGAAACCGTTCAGGGCCTGTCGGAAGTTGCCAACCGCATTGGTGAAATTGTTGAGCTGATCAGTGATATTGCAGGTCAGACCAACCTTCTGGCGCTGAATGCCACCATCGAGGCCGCCCGCGCGGGCGAAGCAGGCAAAGGTTTTGCCGTGGTCGCGGCAGAGGTCAAAAACCTTGCCAACCAGACGGCCCGCGCAACCAACGAAATTGCCGAACAGATCACAGCCATTCAGGAAGAAACCGGCAAAACGGTAAGCTCGATCGGCGACATCTCGGACGTCATCAGCCGCATTACTGAAATGGTCAACACCATCTCGGCCGCGGTTGGCGAACAATCCGATGCCACAGACGAGATCGCGCAGAATGTCGAACAGGCTGCCATCGGCACCCAGGAAGTCAGCAGCAACATCGAGCGGGTCAGCAACACCGTCGCCGATACCGATCAGGCCGCCCATCTGGTTCTTGATGTTGCCGAAGAACTTGGAACGTTGTCCAACGATCTGCGTGCACAGGTCGATCAGTTCCTTGCCGACATCCGCAGCAGCTAAGCGCTCAGCGTAAAGCTAACCCGAAATCCCGATCCATTGACCGGCGGCAAGACAGTTGTTTTGCTGCCGGTTTTGTATTTCGCAGCTGTCAGGAAAAATGCATCGGTGCCAGAAGTTGCACGGAACAGGCTTCCCGTCTCTGATCACAACGCAACAACACCTACCCTGAATTGAATAAAATTAACTTCAAAACAACGAAATGCGGGCCTATTCTTACGTAAAATAATAATATGCTTTTTTCTAATGTCTGACGCCTTTGCCACAACAGGCGTCATGCCGACGACCCGGGGGATTGTGGGGACAATGTCGTTTACGACGATTTTAGGCATTATGGTCGGCATCGGCCTGTTTATCGGATCGATCCTTATTTCGACCGATAACTATCTGGTATTCTTAAGCCTTTCGAGTGCACTGATGGTGGTTGGCGGTACACTTGCCGCGACCTTTATCGCCTATGAAGCGCGCTATGTGCTGCTTGCGCTCAAGCTGATTTTCAAGATCTTTCGCGCCCCACAAATGGGCCGCGGGCAACTGACCGGCGAAGTCGGCCGCGTCGTCAAATGGGGCTACCTTCTGCAGAAAAAGGGCATTAATGCCCTAGAACAGGAAGCCGAACGGGTCGGCAAGGACGAACCGTTTCTGGGCTGGGCGATGGAGGTCGTGATTACCGGCTATGATGGCGAGGAAACCGGCGAGATGCTTCACAACGCCATCGACAACGCCTTTAGCCGTAACCTGGTACCGGTTGCTATCCTTAAGAGCATGGCAGCCGCCGCCCCGGCCTTTGGCATGATTGGGACACTGGTCGGCCTTGTCATCATGCTTGATAAAATGGCCGATGACCCGACGTCACTTGGGGCCGGTCTTGCGATTGCGCTGATAACGACATTGTATGGCATTGTTGCCGCCCGGTTCTTTTTCCTGCCTGCGGCCAGCAAAATCCAGCAGCGCGAGGAAATCATGCGGTTTCGCAATTACCTGATCGCTGAAGGCCTGATCATGCTGGCTGATCGCAAAGGCCCGCGCGCCATACAGGACAGGATGAATTCCTTCCTTGATCCGGCCATTCATTTCAATATCGACAAGTCGTCGAAGTAAGGGGATCGATCATGGCCCGCGGCAAAAGGCGCCTGCAATACAAGGAAGAGGAACCGATCAACGAGGATTGGCTTGCCACCTATGCCGACGCCATTACCCTTTTGATGGCGTTTTTCGTCATGCTGGTCAGCTTTTCCAAAGTTGAAATACCGATGTTTGAGAAGGTCCAGGCTGGCATTGCCGAACAGATTGGCAAACGCGAAGTCGTGCGCCCGACACAGGTGCTTGAAACCGATCTGCGCGATGTGGTTTTCAACATGGCGCTGGACAGTGCCGTCAATGTGTCGACCGATGACGAAGGCATCCTGATGGAAATGGGCAGCGCGTCGTTCTTCCAACCGGGGTCAGCCAACCTGACCAATGATGCTGTCCTGTTCCTCAAGGATGTCGGTGATCTTCTTAAGGAACCGCGCTATCTCGGTTTTCAGGTCGAAGTTTCCGGTCATACCGACGACAGCCCGATCAACTCACCGCGTTTCCCGACAAACTGGGATCTGGCGGCGGGTCGTGCCATCGCGGTTGTCCGGTTCTTTGCCGCCCTTGGCGTTGATCCGGACAGCAAACGCATGCGCGCCATTTCTTACGGCGATACCAAACCGAAATTGCCAAACCGCAATGATTTCGGCGAACCGATCCCGGAAAACCGCGAAGCCAACCGCCGGATTGAAATCCGTGTCTTCCCGAAATATTCACGCGTGTTCTGAGGCTGACGTTCAGGTCCGGGAACTGGCACAGCTATTCGATGTGTAATACCATTTCGTCGCGAGCGGCAAACGCGCCTGACCAGGTGGCGCGTGCCTTTTGCTCGATAACGGTCATTGCCGCATCATCATGTTCTGGATCGTGATGGAACAGTGCCAGTTGTTTGGCATTGGCAGCCCGACACAGGCGAATACCTTCCTGCCAGGTGGAATGCCCCCACCCGACTTTTTGCGGGAATTCTTCGTCGGTGTAGGTGCAATCGTAAATCACCAGATCAGCATCTTCGATGAAATCAAGAATGATCGGATCCGGGGTCTCCGAATCATGTTCGGTATCGGTCACATAACACACTGCATTACCATCATACTCGACACGAAACGCCGTCGCCCCATTGGGGTGACGCAAGGGTGCCGTCTTGATCACGATACCGTTGGCGGGGTGCAATTCATCACCAACACTGAAATCCTCAAATGTCAGTTTCGACTGCATGGCGGACAGCGGCACGGGAAATGTCGGGTCGGCCATTTGCGCCGAAAATACGCGCTCCACCCCGCCCTGATGGGTCAGGTGCCCCGCCATGACGCGGAAGGACGCGTTGGGGTTATAGGCCGGCACAAAGAACGGAAACCCATTGATATGATCCCAATGCGTATGTGTCAGGAAGATATGTGCGTGGGTGACATTGCGCCGGATCAGATCCTTGCCAAGGTTGCGGATCCCGGTCCCGGCATCAAAGATCAGGACCTCGTCACCGACACGCATTTCAATGCAACTGGTATTGCCACCATAAACAACATGGTCAGGTGACGGGCACGCAATGCTTCCACGAACGCCCCAGAATTTAACCTCAATCGCCATTCACCAAATCCTGCTCAAGGATTGATTGCTTATCGCAAACACCAGTTTTCACACCTTCAAACGATCACATCACGTACTTACGAACCAGTCATCGATTGCGCGTAACATATTCAATTCACGCCAACAGTGCTTCCGATCACAGCGCCCATCAATTTATCGGCGCGTCCGCAATTCACCGCGATCTCGCACAGCCCGATCGAATTGCGGTAATGGAAAGCCGATCCTTCCGGGACGTCGGAGAATGTCCGCGCCCCGGAAACGATATGCGCATTGACCGTGATTTTTTCATCAAGTGAACGCGCAGAAAGTCCCGTCATCAGGTTGCCATAGGGATCAATATAGATCACTTCGGCCAACTCATCAGTCCAATCCTGTGCTGGGCCAAACCGCGCATCAAGTTCTATTGGATGTGCTGCAAAGTCCTGATCGGTTGCAGCCCATGCGGCAACCGGACCAAAGATATCCCGGCCATGGAAGCTTGCCGATGCATCATCGGGCATCCAGTCAATGACCTTGATTGAAACCTTGTTGGCGCGTCGGATAACCATTTCAAACAAACCATTGTCCGGCCCGACATATGAAACACCGTCCGCCTTGACGACAAGCCCTTGGCGCGCGCTGCCCACGCCGGGATCAACAACACTCAACACCACATCACCCGCCTGAAATTCGCGGGTCAAAGCCGCCAAAAGGTAACTTGCGGCTTTCGGGTTCCGGTCCGGCGCATCACACATCAGATCGCAGATCGCCACGTCCGGCGCATGACGCATCACGACCGAACGCATGGTACCGCTATAGGGACCGTTTACACCAAAATCGCTAAAGATAAAGATCATGGCATTCTACCGGGATATCGGTTGAAAGAGTTTGGTTTGAAGACACCAACGCCGGTGGCAACATTTTGATCCCACCGGCGTTGTCGCAATCACTTAAAGATAAGGTCGGAAGCTGCGAAGTGCTACTTGACCTCGCAGAACTGACCGCGTCGTTTCAGCTCCGCACAGAGTGTGCTTGCCGCACTATCGCTAAGTCCCGTTGCCATAAGGCGATAATAGGTGCCCTTGCCCGGAATGCTTGCACGCGTCACACCATGTTGAAGCGGGGTAAGCTGGCCATAACGGCTGCTCAGGATCTGCCAGCCGCGTTCTGCCTGCGCCTCATTACGATAGGATGCCAGATGGACGGATTTCGATCCACTTGCCATTGCGGCAGGCGCGCTTGCCATTTCCTCAGCCGCTTGGACCGGACGGCTTTCACCCGTGGCGACACGGCGAACCGGTTCCCCGGAATTAAGCGTCATTGCCGTGCCCTGTGCCGGTTCGACAATGGCGGCCTCAATCGCGTCACGTTCGCGCTTGAACTCATCAGGTGTCACAAGCTTCATCTGTTGCAGGTCTTCGATGCGCGCAATCTGACGTGCGGCATCCATCAGACCTTGCGGCGCTGGCGGCGGGGTTGCGCGTTGGCGCGGTTGGGCTGGCAATAACGCATCCAGGATGGCGGTTCGTTCCGCAACATGTTCCTGCACGGTAATCGCCCCGATCTGAAGCGCACGGTTCAGCTGATTAAGGCGTTGTTCGACCTGCTCACCTTCTGGGGGCGGGTTATTCAAAAATGCCGACGGTGCCGGTTGGCTCATGGGCAGCAACGCACCAAGGTTTGCCGAACGGCGGGCGGAATATTCCTCGGGCGTGACAAGCCCGGTGGACTGCAGGTTGCGCAAGATCGCAAACCGTTTGGCAATTGCTTCGTCCCCTGCCGACAGGGCCGCACCAGCCGGAACATCCATCGGCCTGGTTGACGCGCTGGTCATTGACGAAACCGGGCTGCCCGTCGTCATTGGCGCGTTTGCGGCACCACCGGCGGCCACAGCCGCAGCACCATTGCCAAGGCCCGACGGCCCGCTGATGATTTGATCATTAATACTCAGCGACCCCGGCAACCCACGCTGAAGCCTTGAATTGTTAAATTCTGCGGCATCACGTAGCGGGCGCGGTTGTGTGCCGGTTGCCGAAGACATCAGAACCGTACCGGGCGGGTTCATTGCGATCAGGGTTTCATAACCGTCGCGTGCGCGATCCGGGCGGTTGGTGTTTTGATACAGAACCGAACGCCACAACATTGCATGGCCGTCCTGGGGGTTTTTGCGCAATGCCTCGTCAAAATACTTTTCAGCAGATGCATAATCGCCGCTGGCCAATTGTTGCAGGCCAAGGGCCGTGTAATTTTCATCGGCAAAGGACGTTGCCTCGTCCCAGAAATCCTGATCCAGCAGCGGCGCACAGGCCGACACCCATGAAACCATACCGATCACGGCAACACTCTTGCCGATTTTCAGCCAGTTCCCGGTCCGCTTTGCGGATACCTGCATGGCGCCAATCCCCTATTTCATAAAACCCGTTTTGGAAATCATGCTGTAGTGCCGGTTCATATTCCAGCAAAACCCGGCATGGACTTCCCCCATACGGCCTTGATTTTGCACCCTGCTTGCCAACAATTCGTTAAAGCAAATTAATCACTGTTTTTGACGCGACACTTGTCCTGCCATACGTATAGTTTCTATACATAGAATAGTGCTAAAGTGAGTATCTCAACCATTAACCAGACCTTCAGAACATTATGATTTGATCAGACTTCGGTCTTCGGTGTATTCAACCGGCAAATAACCACTCAAAAAAACGTTTTCTCTTTCAGGGGTTTCGGCGTGATTGAACCGCAGCAATATGGCCAACAGGCCCTTCAGGAATACCTGTTGCTGGATTATGTGCAACGGCTGGAGACCCGTAAGTACGGGCACCGGGCTGTCCATATTCACTTGTCACGCATGAAGCCGTTCCATCGCCGCGATTATCATATCCGCGTTGCGACCAATACCTTTGAAAGCTATGTCAAACTCTATGTCGGCCGTATCTTTGTTCTGACCAACAATGATCTGATCTTTGTCTGGAAAGACAAATCGATTGCCGATGTCGAACCGGCGGTTGATACGCTGCGCTATCTGTTCCGTGATGATCCGCTTTCACAGGACGACAGCGAAGAAACCGGTTTTTGCACCTGGTACAACCTTAATACCGAGTTTCAGGAATTCCTGTTGCTGTGTCAGCACCTTGATGAGCGCGCGAAAAAGCTTCAGAAAAGCTTGAACATGCGCAGCGCCATCCAGCGTGAAAAAGACAATAACGTCCTGAACCCCATCACAGCCGAGAACCTAGGCGAACTTGAAGAAACCATTCACACAGCCGATCTGTCCGAACATATTCGCCAGCAACCGGTCTGTGTCTTTGCCCATGGCAGTTCCAAGGAACTGCATCCGGTATTTGACGAGTTCTTTGTCTCGATCACCGATCTGCGCAACGCGCTGATGCCCAATATCGATCTGGCGTCAAACCGCTGGCTGTTCCAGCACATGACCGAGACACTCGACAAACGCATGCTCAATTACCTGTGCAAGCGAACCTTCAAGACGCATGCAAGTTCGTTCTCGATCAACCTCAATCTTGGCACCCTGACGTCCAAGGATTTTGACAAGTTTGATGAAACCGTGCGCCGCAACTGGCAGGGCAACGTGATCATTGAACTTAATCAGGTTGATCTGTTTTCAAACCTTGAAACCTATCTCAGTGTGCGTGACGATTTCCATGAACGCGGCTATCGCATCCTGATCGACAATCTGACCGTGGAAGCCCTGTCCTTTGTTGATCGTAAACGCCTTAAGGCCGACTTCATCAAGGTCGCATGGCGCGAAGAGATGACCGATAATGTCATCCGCAAAAAATATTCGGAAATGGACAGTCTGGTGAAGAACTCTGGCCGGGAACGCGTGATCCTGTGCCGTTGTGATTCGCCCACCGCGATCAAGTTCGGCCAGTCGCTTGGCATTACCCTGTTCCAGGGGCGCTATATCGACAACATGATCGCCCGGCAACGACGCGCCAAGCGCGACGCCAAAAAGCCCGTCAGACCTGCGCCGACAAGGCCAACCGACGACAAACCGACGCGATAACCGACCGCCGCCAGACATCCTCCTGACAAACCGGTCAGGAGCCTTGGTCTACCAGCAACCACCTTCATTTCACCCCTTGGCAAGACAGGAACAAAAGCAGTACACATAAGCATGTTGTACGCGCTGTGCCCGGATTGCCATCACAAATGGCGACTGCATCTTGATCGACCGCTCCCCAAAAGCGGTAGCGGGTCTTATGTGCCCTGCCCGGTCTGCTCCTGCAAGCGCGCCATTGCCCACCCGGAACTGCCGGAGCTTTCGATTGGTCATCTTGATTGCGATGCCTTTTATGCCTCGATTGAAAAGCGTGACCGGCCGGAACTGATCGATAAGCCCGTCATCATTGGCGGCGGTCATCGTGGTGTTGTTGCGACATGCTGTTATGTTGCGCGCAAATATGGTGTGCGGTCCGCCATGCCGGCCTTCAAGGCACGGGAACTCTGCCCCGATGCGGTGTTTTTGAAGTCTGATATGAAAAAGTATCAGCGCGAAGGCTATCGCATTCGCGACATGATGCGCGCAATCACCCTCGATATCGAACCGCTGTCGATTGACGAGGCGTTTATGGACCTTACCAACGCCATGGAAACCCATGGCAAATCGGCGGCAGAATGCCTGATCGACCTTCAGGCCACGATCAAACGCGAAGTCGGCATTACCGTCTCGATCGGGCTTTCCTATAACAAGTTTCTTGCCAAAATCTCGTCTGACCTCAACAAGCCGTTTGGCTTTTCCATGATCGGGCGGCGTGAGGCGCTTGATTTCCTGGCCGACAAGCCAGTGCGCATGATGTGGGGTGTTGGCCCCGCGATGGAGCGCAAACTGCACGCAGATGGCGTTACAACCATCGGGCAGCTGCAGGAAATGGACATCCATACCCTTCAGGGCCGATATGGCAGTATCGGCAAGCGGTTCTTTTACTTCTCGCGCGGTGAAGATAACCGGCGTGTGGAGCAAAGCACGGAACGCAAAAGCCTGTCTTCGGAAACTACATTCAACGAAGATATCGCAAGCCTTTCCGAGCTTTCCGAGATCGCCACCCGCCTAACATCACGGGTCGCAAGCGATCTGGCGCGCAAGGAAATCGCCGGGCATACCGTGATCCTGAAACTGAAATCATCGGACTTCAAGCTCCGCACCCGCAACATGCGCCTGACCTATCCGACCTTGCGCGAAGACGTCATTCTGGATGCAGCGCTGACCTTGCTTAAAAAGGAAATCGATGGCACGCGCTATCGGTTGCTTGGCGTCGGGGTCGCCGAACTATACGACGCCGATATGGCCGATCCGGTTGATTTGTTTGCCGGTGATATCGCCGCCATCACCGACGATGCCGCGCAGTCAGACGCAATCACACCAGAAACCCCGCGCACGGTCATCGACCTGCCCCGCCCGACCGCCGAACAGTTGCGCGAAAGCCTGACACGGCGTTATCGGCAACATAAAAACAAGAAACCACGACAACAGCGCTTCAGATTTTAGGAGAAAATTTTGAAAAATATAATAAATATATTTTCTGTTTATTCCAACCCAGAAAGCAACTGGATGGAAAGGTGTTTCCTGACAGGAGTTCTTTTAGCACTCACCACAACAATATTTTCAATATTATACATCAAAGAGATATTCTCAAGTATTTTTCTCTCTGCGCTTCAATTTATCATATTGATGATTAGTATCAGTTTATGCGCCTTGCCATTTTTATATCATTCTTATAAATACTTTGCTGAAGATCTATCTTCCCACATCAAATCTGTTATTTTTGCTATATTAATTGCCGTCAGCATGACCATAACCTATGCTTACGCATCCCAAGTAGTTGGAAATGTAACGAAATCGAATCCCACATCCTTTCGTTATTCGGTCGTAATATCTGCATTTTTAATAACACCAATCACATTCACCTTAACTGCATACTTTCTGATATGCATATTCGGCATCATTCAAATGCTTCGTTTTTTTCTCAATAATCTGTCGCAAAGCCCAAGTATTTTTGCAAAAGCCTTACGGGTTCTCTTTATAGGATACGCAGGTGCAAAGACAGATCACAACTCCAATACAAGGAAAGTTAGCTGGTTTATATCATTCCTCGCCTCTAGTATTATTTTGGCAATGGCGATTGGCGCCTCGGATCTCATGAGAATCCAGCATTTCGGGCGCGCCGTTGAGATAATTGTCTATAACTTTGAAATGTATGACTTTTCGAGTTGCACAAAAAGCCCATCGGAGAGGATAGCTTACCTTCCAGGAGACAAAATTTTAGTTGCAAATATTGACTCAGAATGGAGAGTCCACTTCTCCACACGCAGTTGCAAAAATAATGCAAAAGATGTTAGCCAATAAATCGCTGCATTAACTGGCTGCTAGAATATTTACTTTGTGGAAAAAGATGGCGTCCCCTAGGGGATTCGAACCCCTGTTGCCGCCGTGAAAGGGCGGTGTCCTAGGCCTCTAGACGAAGGGGACACATACGCACCAATCGAAGTCAGTCTATGTTAACGAGTGGCGTCCCCTAGGGGATTCGAACCCCTGTTGCCGCCGTGAAAGGGCGGTGTCCTAGGCCTCTAGACGAAGGGGACGCAGCGCGTTAACGAGGCCGGTTTTTAGCGATTGGGTGGGGTCAGGTCAAGCGGCTTTTTCGCCCCTGTGACGTTTTTTTTAATCCCCCACCCTAAATAATGCCATTCCCGACCAAATACTGAAAAACCTTGGCAGACTGTTTAACCAGACGGTTTATTCCGTACGGCGTCGGGTTCCAATCCAGAAACTGATCCCCGCCACAGCAAGACCACAGCCCAAAAAGACAAACATCGCCTTGTAACCGGCATCCGGGGCGGCCTCATAATGGCCAACAATCAGCCCGGCAATGCCTTGCAGGACGAAAAGACCGCCAAAGGTCGCGAGATTAATCGTGGTCAGTGCGCGGCCAATCTGATGTTCGGCCACCGCCTTGCGCGATGCGGCGTAATTAAGCGTCGCACTGCTGCCAAGAAAGCCGTGCAGCAACATCAAAACCATGGCGATGTCGGTGCCCATTGGCCCGACAAAGGCCTGCAACAGGCAGGCAACCGCCCCGACCAGCACGGCAAAGACAATCAGACCACGGGTATTGTCAGGCATCATGCGCGACAGTTGCCCATAGGTCGGCGGACCAATGATCATGCCAATCGTCATCACCAGAAGGATATTACCAACCTCGACCGCGCCCAGATCAAACACGTCATGCAAATAAGGCCCGCCCCACAGGCCCCGCACCGTCAGGATCGTCGGGTAACTGAAAAACGCCACACCCGACAGTAACCAGACCTGCCGGTTTGACCAGACCGACACCATGCCGCGCAGGACATCACCGACACTTTCGCCGCGCTGGGCATGGGTTGCATGGCCCGGCGGGTTATCACGGACCAGAATGAAATCAAGCACCACCGCAATCAACGCAATACCGGCAAGGCCGTAATAAACCGCCCGCCAGCCATAGGCCTCGACCAGTGTCGCAAGCGGCGTTGCTGATGCCAGAACCCCCATCAGACTGAACGACACGATCAATCCTGATGCGGCGGCAAACTTTTCGGGTGCGGTCCAGCGCGCGGCCAGAACCAGTGCCGACATGAATGCTGCCGAGCAGCCAACGCCAATCACCGCTTGGCCCGCCATCAGGCCCAGCACGCTTTGCGCATTGGCAAAGATAAAGACGCCCGCCACGGTGACCATGGTCAAAAACCCGTTGGTCAGGCGCGGCCCATACCGGTCGAGCAGCACCCCGACGGGGATCTGCATCAAGGCAAAGGCAAAATGGAAACTGCCTGATATCAGGCCAAGCTGTTCGGGTGTCACGGCAAGCTGTTCACGAAGCGGCCCAGCAAGCAGCGCCTGGGCAGAACGGAAAAACTGGCTAAGCGAAAAGGCCAGCATGATCGGCATCAGAACGATCAGAAACGATCCGAGGCCATGCTTGGGCGTCGCAGAGGTGGGTGTGGGGCGCGAATTTTGTGTCATGGTGCCTTCAGGATTAGTCTGATCAAACCATAACGGCAAGCATTTGCAGCATCATAGCTGCCCTGCCCAAGGTCACGTCGCTAGACCGGCAAGGCCACATCATCAATGATCAGCTGCACACCGTCACGCCCCTGCCAGCTATCGCGGCGCAAATGCCCCAGAACATGCAACGGGCGTCCACCATGCTTGATCAGGGTCTGTCCCATATCATTATCAAGGCATCTGAACGCAATCGCCTTAAGCCGCCCCTGCCCGTTTGACCCGGTCAGGATACAGCGCACATGATCCTGTCCGACAACATCGGCCTTGACAGCCCGGCAATCAACAAAGGCAAATCGGGGCTCGGCATTGCCCGCACCAAAAGGCCCCAGCTTTTCAAGTGAGTCGATAAGCTCAAGTGTCGCGCCCTTGGCATGAAGCGCCCCATCGACCGTGATCGTCGGACGAATGTCGTTTTCGGCGATGATTTTGGCAAAGCGTTCTTCAAGAAACGCTTCAAATGCATCAAGCTTTTCCGGATCAAGGGTAAAGCCCGCCGCCATATGGTGCCCGCCGCCATTGATCAGAAGCCCGGCCTGACGGGCCGCAATGATCGCATCGCCCAGATCGATGCCCCGCACAGATCGCGCAGACCCCTTATAGACGCCGTCAACCTTGCCCATCACAAGTGACGGCACGTGATAGCGATCCTTAAGCCTGCTTGCGACAATGCCGATCACGCCGGGGTGCCAGTCATCGCCGCCGACCAGCACCATGGAGCCGACCTTTGATTTGCCCTCGACCGCACTGATCGCCTGATCAAGGACGATATCCTCGATCGCCTTACGCTCACGGTTATATTCATCAAGCCTGCGGGCGATATCCTGCGCCTCTGCGGGGTTCTCGCCCGAAAGCAGGGTAGTGCCCAGAAAACTCTCGCCAACGCGCCCACCGGCATTCACACGCGGCCCAAGGACATAACCCAAGTGATATGCACTGGGCACTTCGTTGACCCCGGCAATATCGGCAAGCGATGTGATGCCGACATTGGACCGGTGCTTCATCACCTTAAGGCCCTGGGTCACAAACGCCCGGTTCAATCCGCGCAACGGCACCACGTCACACACCGTGCCAAGGGCCACCAGATCCAGCCAGTTGCGCAAATCAGGTGCGCGAACGCCCTGCTTTTCAAGCCAGCCACGATTGCGTAATTCGCGCAACAACGCCACACAGACCAAAAACGCCACACCGGCTGCACAAAGATGCCCAAGCCCGCTTTCATCATCAAGCCGGTTGGGGTTCACGATCGCGACGGCAGGCGGCAATTCCGGCTCTGCGGCGTGGTGGTCGACAACAATGACCTCTATCCCGGCATCGCGGGCTTCTTGCAGCGGTGCATAGGCGGTCACCCCGCAATCAACCGTCAAGATCAGTTTAGCACCCTTGCGCTGCAACTCCAGAAGGGCTGGCGCATTCGGGCCATAGCCCTCTTTCATGCGATCGGGAATATGGACAGGAACATCAACACCAATGGCGCGGAAAAACCGTTTCAACAACGCCGTACTGGTCGCGCCATCAACGTCATAATCGCCAAATACGGCAATCCCCTCGCCCGCCTCGATGGCGTCGGCGATGCGGGCGGCGGCCTTGTCCATATCCTGCAAGCTGGATGGATCAGGCATCAAATCGCGTAGTGTCGGGGACAGGAAACTTTCGGCGTCATCAAGGTCAATGCCGCGCGCGGCCATTACCCGGCCAACAATTTCGGGCACGCCAAAACGCTGGGCAATCGTGGTTGCCAGCCGCTCGTCATTTGCGCGCTCACGCCACCATTTGCCGGTGACGGATCGCTCGATGCCCATAAAAGTCTTTTCTTGTGGATGCTCTGTCATGCCCTATGGAATAGCGCAATCTCGGGCTGTCTGAAACCGGATATTTTGCCAATCGATCAAACCGCGCCGAGAGTTGGCAATCCCTAGCCGACCGGGTTTTCGCCGCACCATTTCAAAACGTTCTCGGCGTCTGCGGCGGGATCATCGACGGGATAGAACACATTGGTGATCTTGCCATCATCAATGACCATGGTCAGACGCTTGAACAGGCGCATGCCACCGGCTTCAAAATCCGGCATCGCCATGGCTTCCTTGAAGCGATGATCAGCATCCGACAGCAAGGCAAATGACAGATGAAGGCGGTCAGATGCTTCTTTCTGATACTCGGTTGTCTGGCTTGAAAGCCCGAACAGGTTCGCGACACCGACCGCACGCAATTCCGCGACATGATCGCGGAACGAACAGGATTGCGGCGTACAGCCCTTGGCACCGGGAATTTCATCCCAGCCTTCCGGGGATGGTACACCAGGCTCCGCCGTGCGTGGATAGGCATAAACCACCGTCCGCCCCGCAAGCACTGATAAATCCACCATACTGTCATTGGTCGCTGATAACGGCAGTGCTGGCAAAATCTGCCCTGTCAGCCGTGCAATCACATGTGCATCACTTTCTGAAGTCATCATGATCCTCCCGGGATACGCAGGCGGGCTTTTGTCATGCTTTTTGTCCGCCCCTTTGACTATCAAGATATGCCTGAAAGCGGCACATAAGAAGACACATCGATTTCGTATGATGAAAAACATCCGGAATCATGACACCAGTTGCCTGCGCGAAAATGTTGTGCACACTGGTGCGACAACAAAAATGGATACGCGCAATGCCCAATAAAAAAGGTCTTCGGATCGGACTAACCATCCTTTCCGTTCTCGCTGCTTTTATGTCGATGCCAATGGTGATGTTTTCACCAATGATGTTCGACGCACCGGGATCAGATGAAAACATCTTCACCCAGTTCCTGTTTTTCAGCGTGCTGGCTTTTCCGGTGCTCTGCCTTCTGGGGGGTATTCTGCCTTGGATATTCAAACGCCACCCGAAATCAATCTGGCTTTACGGGCTCAGCGGCCTTGCCATCGGGCTTGTCATTCTCGCAGTCGCGCTGCTGTCGGTTCAGTGCGGCGGTGATTTCGTCTGCTGATCAGACGCCACCATGTAAGTTGATGAAAGATTAGAAGAATCAATGACCTGGGTGCAATCTACATAAAATTCACGATGTTTGGAGACAAAATAGAGCAAGGAATTTATTTCGCACAAAGGTAATGTATGCAAACATCTCTACTATTATACGGAGCATCAGCAAAAGCTATCATAAATAAGCGCATGCATTGGAGGGGGAAACTTATTATGGCAAAGAAGAATAGACCAATAAATCCGATCATTCTGAGACCGGGAGAGAATATTGGCAGTGCTTCGGCCGAGAATGATGACGAGTTCTTGTTCGACTGCTTCCTATACCACCCAGCGGTAATTCAATGCTCTAACCCTCGCTCGCCAACAATGATCTTGTCAGGTAGAACCGGCGCGGGAAAGACCGCTGTAATCCGCCATCTTGAGAAGCAAATGGATCACTCAGTACTTGTTGATCCATCTGAGATGGCGATGAATTACATTTCTAACTCCGATATTTTCCGATTTCTTGATGCAATTGGCGCGGACCTAGACATCTTATTTCAGTCGCTATGGAAGCACGTACTCTGTCTCGAGTTTATCCGTTTGCGCTTCAACATCAGCGACGAAGCGGATTCTAAGAATGTATTCAGTAGAATATGGAATCAATTTTCGAGGGATAAGCGAAAAGAATCGGCTCTTGAGTACTTGAAAGAATGGGAGGGAAAATTCTGGATCACTATGGACCAAAACATCCGAGAGATAGCAGAAAAGGTCGAAAGCCAAGTGGAGGCAGAATTATCAGCAGACATCCACAAATTCAAGTCTCGCGGAC